>PDWJ01000618.1_pt1 | contig 50495 bp, 50 predicted proteins | sample 1430881 | NCBI WGS metagenome assembly PDWJ01 (sample SAMN01162460, study PRJNA174530) | Oral metagenome, whole genome shotgun sequencing project. | biome: Marine environment; feature: Marine mammal; material: Swab sample of the gingival sulcus; isolation source: swab sample of gingival sulcus...
TTCTTTTTTTATACCATTTTTCAAATCCAAAAATTTCTTCTAATTCATGAATAATAAATAAAACAGGGAATAAATATATAATGTAGTCCATTAAAAAAAATATTAAAAAATATTTTCCCTCTCCAACATCAACAATCTCTTTTTCACAGCAACTCCTCAACCATATCAACCAATTGAGCCACTCTTTTCAATAATTCTATGACAGGGAATAATAAGTGCAATTGCATTTGCTCCATTTGCTGAGGCTACTGCTCTCACAGCTTTAGGATTATTTATTTTCTTTGCTAAGTCTAAATACGATGCAGTTTCTCAGTATTTCAGCTCTAAAAGAGCTTCCCAAACTTGTTTTTGAAATGGAGTTCAGACAGTTAAAATAGGAATATTAAAACTTTTTCTTTTTCATTCTAAATACTCATCAATTTGCTTTTTTACTTCTCTAATAACTTTATCTTCTTTTTCTATAAATTCTGCATTTAAACCTTTTTTAATTCTCAAATCTACTGTATTTCTCATTTTTCTAAAAGCAAAATCCAAAAGACATATTTTCCCTTCAAAAGAGCCAATTATAAGTTCTCAGATTTTTGTTTTATAGTGAGAAGTATTGATTATATTTTTCATAAATTATTTTGGAAAAAGTAATAATTATATTTTATAGTATATGTATTTTATGAAAAAAACAATTAAAACATTTACCTAGCTATTGCTTATATACGATGTTGGTAGTAATTTACTCACTCTCAACTTCTATAATTTTTAAATCATCATTAAACACTTCTCCACTTGATATTTGTGGTGAACTATAAAGACCAAAGTGTGCTTGAGATAATTTATTCGTTATATTACCAATCTTAGCATAAGAAACCAATTCTCCATTTTGCCATACTTTAGCATAACCATTATCTCTAAAATCTAAAAATATTTTTAATTCAACCCATTGTTTTTGAGGAAAAGTAATAGTAGAAGTTTGGAAAATACTATTTTGTTCTCCCTGATTTGTCGTATGTTGTAAATGCACAAATCCATTTGCACTTAAATTTACAAGCACTGTTCTAGCCCAATTATCAGTTTCATCATCCGTAAAAGTAGCAAAACTTAACCAATCGTCTTCACCTTTTTTATCTTTATTTAATTCCATATCTACCCAAACCCATAAAGAAACATAACAAGGTGTTTTAAAAGGTCATTTCTTTGTTTTTTGAAATTGCACTGTAGAATATCCTCTATGATTATTATTTACTTTTGATGTTGATGCTTTATTTGAGCCTTTAATTCAAGCTCTATGGGAATAAGTACCACTGTGAACATTTGAATTTGTAAGTTCATGAAAAGTTGTTCCAAGATGATTTTGCGGTGTTATATAAAAGTCATTAAAATCTTTTACACTTTCAAATGAGGTAATAAATTCTCTTTTTGCTTGTTTAGAAATTACAAAGTCATTAGATTCTTTACTACAAGAAAATAATAGCAAAATTAATATAGTTATCATATTTATTTTAATCATTTTTTTCAGGAATTTTTATAATTAAAATAAAACAAAACTGAAATCAAAACTGCTCCTGAAATATCAAGTAACATATCTTTTTGTGCATCCCAAATATCTCATTGTGAACCGAGGAAATTTGCTGCTTGCTCTCATCAAAATAAAATTGCATAAATCATCTCAATAATTTCATACAAAGCTCACCAAAATCAAAGAGCAAAAATTCCTACAAAAATAGCCATCCAAATATTTGTAACCCATTTTTTTCTAACTACAAGTTCAGCTACAGGATAAGCAAAAACTCAAATTAAAAAATGCCCTACTCTATCAAAATTATTTCTTCACTCAGAGAAAATAAAATCCATATTTAAAGAATTTAGCATTGCATTAAAAGTATCAAAAGGAACTTTCTCAAAAGTATAATGACCTCAAATTGTATGGAAACATAAAAATAAAGTCATCAAGAAATATGAAGTATTTGAAAATCTAAATTTTTTAAAAGCTAAAACTAAAATTACAACAACTATCATAACAGGAATATTTTCAGCCCACCAAGTTGCTCTATCAAGTGGTGAAATTGCTAAAAAAGTGAATAAAATTATATATATTCATAATAAAAAATATGGAAAGTAGTTTTTTATATTTTTCATAAAGTTTAATTTAACTTGTAAACATTGTTTTAATTTGTACTTTCTTTCGTAAGTCCTACCCATTTAAAAGACCTTCTTAAAAATGTTTCTGCATTTTCTTGAATTATTTCTCCGTGAGACAAAATAATCTTTTTTGGTTTCCAACTAAGAATTTTCTCTATATGTTTTCTGGCTTCTTTTTTTCTAAAATAAAAGCTCAAACACCAATCAATGGGCATTTTCCCATTTGGAGCAAGTACACCAGCAAACTTGGCAATTTGTCTTTTAAAGAATGGAAGTGCTTCGGGTGAGAAGTTTTCAATAAGGTCAGTTACAATTAAAACATTAGTTTTTTTATGAAAAAATATACATTCTTGCATAGCAAAAGATCCAGTAAAAAGTAATTGGTTTATATCTTCTTCCCATGGTGTATTACTCATCTCATCAAGAGTACCATCAAAACAAAGATCATCTCTTTTTTTAATTACTTGTTTTGTACCATACATCAAAGAATCAGGATAAGCCTTTTGCCATTCTTTTAAAAATAAATGATGAAGAGGGTTTGGTGATATTAAGTATTTTACTTTTCCTAGAGAATCCACCTGAGATTTCAAATCTGGAGTTAACCTTATAGGACTATGCACCCAAAGATCACCATTTGATAGCATAACAATAGTCATACGAGTAGTGAATGGAAATGAGTAAAAATTTAAAGTTTCTCCATTAAATATCCAAAGATTTTTATCAATATTTATCATATTTTGTTTATTTTTTGATTTCATTATAATAAAAAACAAGAAAAATAAAATTATTTTCCTTGTTTTAAATAAATTTTTCTAAAATTATTTTTGTTCAGATTCAAGTCTTTTATAGAATATATAGACAAATGCCATTCCAAATACTGTTAAAATTGATGAAATTACAAGTTCTATAATATCTCCAACAAGCCCAGCAAAGAAATTATAACTTTGAGTATAAACAATAAAAGATCTTAAATCTTTGAAATCAATATCAACAATAGAAGGATTTGTTCAAATGCTTCCTGTTATCATTCCAACAACCCACATTATAATACCAACAAGGATACCATAAACAAAGTAGTTTCCAATAACTCTCCAAAGTTTCCCATTTGTGAGAGAAAGTTTTTTATCAAAATTTTCTTTTGTATAATTATCAGTATCAATTGAATCTACCACAGAGAAAGAAGTTTTAAGTCCTCTATAAAATAAAAATATAAGTTGCATTACTCCACCAATTACTACAACGAATGAACCTGCCTCTATACCAGCAATAATCATTATAAAACCAATAAGAGTTATAATAAAAGGAACTAAAACTACATACATAAATACAAACCAGTACATTTTAATAACTCCTCAAAAATTTTTCATTCCATAACTAAAATTTGCTTTTAAATCAATTGTTTCTCCATTTGCAGCATTTTTAATACTTCTAAAAGTACAAGCAAAAACTGGAACACTGAAAACAAGATATACTAAAAGTACAACTATTATTGCAAGTATTACTAAAATAGCCATTGCAGTTGTAGGCTCATTTCCTCCTGTAAGAGTAGCAAGTATTGTAATTATTGCTCACATTACAGCAAGCAACATAATTGCATTGTAAATAATAAATGGAAGAGTAAGTTTAATGAAATTCTTCCCATAAAGCTCAATACTTTGACTAAACCTATCAAGAACACCTTCTTTATATTTCATATAAATAAAGATTAAATAATAAATAATACTTTTTAAACTTAAAGTATGCAAAGATTATAAATAATTATTCATTAAAAGCAATTTTATTGTTTTTTCTTAATTTTTTTCTCTAAAAAATAAGTCCCAACTACACCAAGTGCTGCAACCACAATAGTAGTTCAATCAAGAACATAAAATGCTGTAAAAAGTCTTGAAATCTCAGTTGTAGGATGTAAGTCACCATATCAAACTGTAGTTAAGGTAATAGCACTAAAATAAAATGAAGTTATAAGACTCCATTTTTCTAAAAAATGATACATAAAAGTTCAAAGTGCTAACCATCAAGCAATTGTGCTTATAAAAATACTGATTTTTATTTTTGGATTCATAGGTTTTTAAGTGAAATAATTAAATATTTTTGTTATAAAAAAAAGGGGGGGGGGAATAAAATTATTTTTCTTGCTTTAAATTTCTATTTTCCTTGTTGCATATTTTAAAATCCACTTTGTATTTTCATTTTCTGATTTTTGGTATTTTTTGATAAATTTCACAGCTTCTGTTTTATTTACTTTTAAATAATCTGTAATATTATTTGCAACTGATTTTCTGACAAATTTTATATCGTCTTCCATTAAGTTTTCCAAAATTTGAAAAACAAGTTGAGGATTTTCTATAAAAGTATCAAGTTTTGTGGACCAAGGAAGTTTTGGTCTTGAGCCTTCAGAAGCAAGTCTACGAAGATGAAAATCATTTGATTTTGACCACTTTTGCATTATCTTTATGGTTTTTTCAGGATATTTTCTGATAAATGGTCTGATAGCATATTCTCCCGTATTTCTTTTTGTAATTTCTTCAATAGCTTTTATTGAAATATCAAAATCATCTAAACCATATTTTTCTACAAATTTTCCAATTGGCATGACCCAGTAAAACTCTTTAAACATTCCTATTTCATTCGGATTTTCTGGACCCAAAATTTGAGATAATATATTTACTGATTCAAAGTAAGAAGTTGGAAAAAATTTCTTTAACTCGTCTGCATGGAGTTCTATTCTTTTAGTATAACCAAGTGTTTTACACTTTTCTTTTATGTTTTTAATATAACTTTTATCATCAAAATCTTTGTAAACAAGCTTTATTTTTTCTGCCAAAAGTTTTGCAAGATTATCTCCAAAATATTGTGTTATGCTGTTGTCTTTTATCATAATTTTTGAAATTAGTTTTAACATTTTCATTATAACAAAAAACAAGAAAAATAAATTTATTTTTCTTGTTTTTTTTCTCAATAATTTTTTTTATTTCATTGAATGTAAACCAACTCTATTTCCTTCAGTATCAATAATTTGAGCAAAGAACCCAAATTCACCAATATCTGTCTTTGGCACAATTATTTTTCCACCAGCTTCTTCCACGCGAGTCAGTTCTACTGATACATCTTCACAACTAAAATATACAACCGTTCCATCAGTACTTGGTTTATAACATTCTGAATGCATCAAAGCTCCAGCTGCTCCTGCTGCATTTGGGTTACCAGCTCAAAATGCATACATTTTTGCTCAAGGCATATCAATAAATTGAAATACTAAACCAAACACTTTTTCATAAAATGTTTTTGCTCTTTCAAGATCTGTTGTAGCAATTTCCACCCGTCCAATTGGATTTCTCATATTTGTTTCCATAGTTTTTTAATTTAATTAATAAACATTTTTAATTATAAGAAGAAAATACTAAAAGCAAAAATTTAAAATTTGTAAAAGAAGATTTTCTTATATAATGAATTAAAATAACTCAAAATATTTCCATATTATGAATACAATAGTATAAAAATTATGAATAATAGTGTAAAAAGATTTAAATTTTCCTTAAAAGGAAGAATTTTATGGTTATATATTAAATACCAAATTATTTCTAAATCTTTGCTTGTTATTTTTGTGCTTCCATTTTTGAGTTTTATCACTCAAATTATAATAGAAAGCAGTGGAAGAACAAACATATCTAGTGGAGATTATATTGATTTCTTTATGAGTTTAAGTGGAATTTCTGTAATTGCCTCTGGCACCTTTATTTTAATTTTAATTTTGGCTATAGATATCAATACTTTTATTATTATTAGCTCCCTTGTAGAAGAGAATAAACTAAAAATTAAAATTAAAAGTATTTTTATTGCTATTTTAAAATCTTTAAAAGTATTTTTCTCACCAATTGGTATTTTACTTGTAGTTTTTGTAGCCGTCATTTTACCACTTATAAATATAGGTGTGACTCTTGGTCCAATGAAAAGTTTTGCTGTTCCAAATTTTATCACTTCTGTAATTTTTGCAAATCCTTTATATCTTACACTCTATACAATAGTAATAGGATTTTTAACAATTATAAGCTTCATCTATATTTTTACTATTCACTTTGCTTTAATAGATAACCAAAAAATTTGACAAGCTCTCAAAAGTTCAAAACTTTTAATGAAAAAATATTGGAAAAATTTTTTCATAGATTATATATGGACTATGATAAAAGTTACTTTTTTCTGTTTTATTTTTGGAGCAATTTTATTTGGATTTTTTATATTATCAACTTGGATTATAAGCATATGGTACCCGGATAATGAAGTTTTAGCTTTACTTTTAATGTTCTCTCTAATAGAACTATTCGCATTTTTCCCTTTTTTCTCAGTTCCTATTGCTATTTTTGTACTTACAAAATTATTTTACAAATATAATGCATTAGAAAATAAACATATAGAGATAAAATTAGAACAAAATTCAATTTGACTTAATGAAGAAGATTTATCAAGAAAAATCAAGGTAAAAACAAAGTTAGAAGTAATTATTGTTTTGGTAATAATTTTTACATTCAATTTTTTACTTGCTTTTGTAGTGAAGGAAAATTTCTCAGAAATATTTAAAACAAATATAAATGTAGAATTAATTACTCATAGAGGTGGTGGAGATTTGGGTGCTGAAAATACAGTTGATGGGATAAAAAAAGCTATAAGACAAAAAGCTTCTTGGACAGAAATTGATGTACAAAGAACCAAAGATTGAAAATACATTCTCAATCATGATGTAAATTTTAAAAGAGTTACAGGAATTGAGAAAAAACCAATTGAAATGACTCTTGACGAGATAAAAAAACTGAAGGTAAAAAATAACTTTGAAGAAAATGCACCAGCTAAACCAGTCCCTACTTTTGAAGAAGTTTTAAATGTCTCAAAAGGAAAAATTGGAGTTTTCGTAGAGCTTAAATGAGAAACAGCAGATGAAAAAATGGTTGATGATGTGGTTGCTATTATAAAATCAAAAAATATGCTTGAAGAATGTGTAATTCTATCATTGAATTATAATATTATTAAATATACAGAAAGGAAATACCCGGAAATAAAAACAGGATATTTATACTTTTTCTCAGTAGGAGATTTAAAAACTTTAGAAGGAGATTACTTGATTATGGAAGAAAGAGAGGCTACAAAATGAAATTTAGACACAATTCATAAAGCTGGTAAAAAAGCAGTTGTTTGGACAATAAATACACCTGAATCCATTGAAAAGTTTATTCACTCGGATGTTGATGGAATTATAACAGACCATATTTGAGCGGTAAAAAAAGCTATTGAAAAATCTAAAAAAAGAAGCCATTTAGATATAATTATAGATAATTTTATGAGGTAATAAGTTTTAGTTTTTAATTTAATCTATAAATACCATTTTTATGAAACTTTTAAAAAATAATTTTAGAATATGGAGGTAAAAACCAGATTTCTTACTATTTTTTAATTTAAATCATTAAATTAATTTTTCTTAATTCTACTATTGGAAATATTTTTAAGAAAAATAAGCCTAAAAAAACCTGCACATAATTGTGCAGGTACTCCAACTTTTATCTTTTATTTCTTTGTTTTTATTCTCTTTAGGGCTAAAAGACTTAGTCCCATAACTCCTAATGCATTAATTTATCTAACTCCCACCACCCTATCACTAAACTTTAATTTCTCAATATTTTCTAAAGTATTTTTTCCATCTCTATTTTCTTTTGTATCTTTTACAATCGTTTTTCCATTTTCAGTAAGCACTTCATATTCATCGGATTTTCCAGAGAAAATAACTGTATTTATTCAAGTATTTCAAGTAATAGAATTATCCATATTATTTACCACAACATTATTGTTATTTTTCCCAAGCGAAGTAATATCTTTTAAATACTGTGAATGATTTGTATAAGGTTTTGAAACATCAAATTTGAGAGAAAAAGTTCCTGAAAAACTTGGCTCAATCCTAGCATTATAAGTGATATATGGGTGAAAAAACATTTCTGCTACATCGTATCCCATTTTATCATCTGTTTTTGTGTCTTCTCTGGTTTTTCCAACATAAAGTCCCCACATTCCATTAGTTTTGCTTTCTCTGTAAGCTCCCCAAAGTCCATAATAAGAATCAATAACTGCTGCTAAATATTCTTGTGATAAACTATTTTCTCTAGCTAACTCTTTAATCCAAGCCTTATTTTCTTCACCTATTCACCAAAGATTTTTTGCACTCCCATTTTTTTGAGCTTTTCTAATTTCTGCTTGATAATCTTTTAGAGCCCCTCTAAATTCACCATTTCCATCAACTCAAATTCCATTATCATGCACAAAGTGTAAAATCTCTTCATAAGCTGCATCTCTATGCTTATAATTTTGTTTTATATACCAATCTCCACCTTCAGTTTGGATTTCATTTTGATAAAGTGGTTGAGCATTTATTTTTTCAGCTACTTTATTTGCTCCATCATCTTGGACCATTAAGCAAGGCAAGAACCGAGTTATTATCAGCCATTTTATTTGCTACTGCACTTTTATCTCTACCATACTTTGAATCTGGAAAATTATTTAAATAATGCATTAAAATATTTCTTGCTCTTAGAATTTGCTCATCCGAAATTTTATCTTGAGCCACTATATGAATTGCATTTCCATTTGGAGCAACTACTTTTGTGTATCTGTTGAAATTATTTTTGTAAACAGAATCTAGAGAATCAGGGATTTTTGTAGAAATATCTCTAAGTTTTGAAGAAACTGTTTGAGAGTTTTTGGAAGTGTTTTTCAGAATATTATCTGATTTTGTATTTTCTGTTTTTTCAGTTTTAATTTTATTTCCATCAACATCATATCCTGGTTCATTTGATAGATAGTTAAATTTGTAGATTCCTGCTGCTGCAACTGCTATAATGATAATTGCAAGGATAATAAGTATTTTTTTCATAAAAATTTTTAAAATTAAAAAGTAAAATTATTCTCCAAACTCTTTATCATTTTCCATCAAAAATGGTTTTGCTGTTTCAGGTGTCGTCATATCTCCATATTTTTTCATAAAATATTCCTTAACTTCAGATTTTTTATCAAAAATAACTGCTTGATAAGGTAAATCAAAACTTAGTTTTTCTAAAAATACAAATTTTCCTTCTGCTTCAAGCAAAACCCCAATATGACCGATAAATAAAACATTGTCTAAATCACTGTGATTGAACATTGAAATAACAGAGAATCAAGGTTTTGTGTTAAATTTTATATTATGTTCTTTAAAATATTTTTTGATATTTTTAAGGTGAATTTGCTTATCTTTTACTAAAGGAGTTGAGATTCCAGCAAAAAAAGTATAAAATTTTTCTTTATCTTTTTCTGAAAATATTTTTTCTGGAAAATTATTTATAGCCCCTTCATCAAAAGTGAGAACTTGTGAAACTTCTTTTGTAAAATTTTCCACATTTACAAAATCTTTAAAAAGTGTAAAACTTGAAATCCTACAATTTGTTCCCATAAAATCTATATTTTTATTTTCAAGTTTTTCAAGATACAAAGGATAATCTCCATCTCTAGAAAAATTCTTTATTTCTTTAAAACCTCATTTTGTAAGCCCTTCTTTTTCTACAGCATCATTAAAATAATCCACATAATAAAAATAAGAATCTATATTTTTTTCTGAAATCTCATATTTTGCAAGTGTATTTTTTATAAAATCTTGAGTTTTTTGGTCTGTTAAATTTGAGTAAGAAAAAGGAGTTATATTTTTTAGTTGTCATTCTGAACTTGATTCAGAATCTCACTTTTTACAAAGCAAGTCTTCAAAATATTTATAATCTTTTTTGGGTTTAAAGAAAACAAGTTTAGACTTTTTACAACCTTCAAGGTTATTAAATTCTACATATTGATACGATAAAGAGGAATAAAGTTTTGTTCATCAATCTTTATATATTTCTCCTTGATATGGGAAAAATAAAACTAACAAAAGTATAATAAAAACCAAAACTCAAATTGTTTTTTTCATAACATAACTTTATTAAGAATTAAAATTTAATAAAAATTAAACTTCTCATTTTTAATTTTATTATTCATAAGTTTTTTGTTTTTTTGAATGCAAAAACAAGTAATAGGAAGATTATACATATAACAAAACTTTTCTCAAATTTTTATAATTTTTTTGTAAAGAAAAATTAAATTATTAAAATATAAAAACTATCTAAATTTAAACTCTTACCCTTACAAATAAGTATATAATTGAATATATAAAAAATATATAAAATAAAATGAAACAATTATTTAATAAAAAAAGTCATCAGAAATTTATAAAGTATTTCTGAATAAAAGAGAAACCAAGCAAAATTGAAAATGATTTTTACAAAAAAACTGAAAAATATATAAAATATATCAAATATATTCCATGACTAAAAATGATTTGAATATGAAATAGTGTATCTATGAACTCAGCTTCTGTTAATTCAGATATAGACCTATTCATAATAACTGACAAAAAGAGATTATGGATAGTTAGAATCTTTATAACTATAGTATTTCAACTACTATGAGTTAGAAAAAACAGAAAAAATCATGCTTCCAAATTCTGCCTTAGTTTTTTTACAACAACTGATTGAATGAATTTCCAAAGTTTTGCTTTGGAAGATGATATTTATCTATATTTTTGGATAATTTATTTAAAACCAATATTAAATTATGATAATACATATCAAAAATTTCTAGAAGCTAATGAAAGATGGTGCAACTTTTGATGGTATGAAAATATTTTAAGTCAAAATCAAAAATATATAAAATATTCTAACTCTAATAAAAATAGTTTCTTAAAAAAATTAATAAAAAATATTTTTAACTATCCTCTTGATATTTTAGAAATAATATTAAAAAAAGTTTTTATAAAAAAATCTATAAAAAGATATAACTCTCTATGAAAACCCTTTTGAATTATAATAAATGATGATATATTAAAATTCCATGACAATGATATAAGAAGAGAGATTAAAAAAAATTTAATAAGTAAATAATACTTATTAAATTTTTTTATTTTTTAAAGATACTCTAACTAATCAGTCGAATAAAGGATGAGAATTTTCAAGGCTAGATTTAAATTCTGGGTGGGCTTGTGTAGCAACAAAAAATTTATTACTTGGATTTTCTATAAATTCAAGTAATTTTCAATCAGGAGACTTTCAAGATATAACCATTCATAATTTTTCTATTTGATTATGATATTTAGGATTAACTTCAAATCTATGTCTATGCCTTTCTCAAATCTTTTCTTGAGAATATAATTTATTTACCAAACTTCATTTTTTTAATATAGCATCGTAATTTCACAACCTCATAGTTCATCATTTATTTTTTACTCATCTTTGAGCAATCATTAAATCAATAACAGGATATTTAGTATTTTCATCAAATTCAACTGAATTAGCTCACTTCAAATTTCAAACATTTCTAAAGAATTCTATAACTGATAATTGTAAACCTAAACATAAGCCTAAAAATGGTAGATTATTTTCTCTAGCAAATTTTATTGCCTGAATTTTTCATTCTACTCATCTTTCTCAAAAACCTCATGGAACTATAATACCATCTAATTTTCAACTATCTTTTAATATAGTAAAATAATTTTTCACATCATCTTCTTTTTCCAAATCTTCTGAACTAATCCAAGTTATATTAACTTTACAATTTTGATTTGCTCAAGAATGAATAAGAGATTCTATCAAACTTAAATAAGTATCTTTAAAATTAGTATATTTTCAAACAATTCAAATTGAAATATCATATTTAGGTAAAATAATATTTTTTGTTAGTTCCTCCCATCTATCTAAATCTGCTTTCTTTTTTTTAAGCTTAAGTTTTTTCTCTAATATTTTTTCTAAACATTGTTTTTTAAATATTAATGGAATTTCATATATAGTCTCAACATTAACAGATTCAATTATATTTTCTTCAGAAATATCACACAAACATGAAATTTTATTTTTTATCTCACGACTCATACTAGTTTCAGTTCTACAAACAAGGATATTAGGAAAAATTCAATATTCTCTTAACTTTGTAACTGAATGTTGAATTGGTTTAGTTTTTGTTTCTCAAGAATAACTTAAATGCAAAAGAGGTGCCAAATGAACATATGCAATATTATCATCTCATAAATCTTTTTTCATTTGTCTAATAGCTTCAAGAAATGGCAAACTTTCTATATCTCAAACAGTACCTCAAACTTCAACAATAGTTATGTCACTAAAACTTGCAATATATTTCAACCTTTCTTTTATATTATCTGTAATATGAGGAACTATTTGAACAGTTTTTCACAAATAATCTCATTTTCTTTCCCTAGTTATTACATCTAAGTAAACTTTTCATGTTGTTATATTATTATCCTTATAAAACTTTATTCATAAAAATCTTTCATAATTTCAAATATCGAGATCAGTTTCTCCTCAATCTTCTGTTACAAAAACTTCTCAATGTTCATATGGACTCATAGTTCAAGCATCTATTTGTAAATATGGATCCATTTTTACCATATTTACCTTATATCAAGCTGACTGTAAAATTTTTCAAATAGATGCAGAAGTTATTCATTTTCATAAACCAGAAATAACTCATCAAGTAACAAAAATTATTTTCATATTATTTTGTTTTATTTAAGCAATATATTTTAAAACTAAAAAAATATTTTTTACTTATTATGCAAAATAAAATACATAATATATAGCAAGTTTACAAGAAATAAAAAAAAATTGATAAAAAATATAAAGATGTAGAAATAAAACTTTGACTTAAAAATAGAATTTAACAAAAAATAATTATTCTTTATATAACTATTTATTTGAAATAGTTGGTTCAATTTAAAAAACTAGAAAATAATCTAGTTTTTCTGATTTAAAATAATATTTCAAGTTGGTCTTAATGGAACATCTCAGAAAGCAGGTTTTACTATAATATAGTTATCTGGCAATCTATTTTTATACTTTTTCTTAATTTTTTTGATATCTTTTCCTATTGTTTCCATAAGTTATTTAATTAATTAAATAAAATTTCTAGTGTGTATAAAAATTGAATTATCTCCTTTGTACATATTTATGATATCATAATATTCTTTTAGTGTCAATTTTAATGATTTATTGTTATTTATATCATTTATTTTTAATTTTAAATCATTTTGTAACTTAAATATATCAATTGTTCTTCAATGTGTATGCCATTTATTTACATCTCATAACATATTTGCTATCTCTTCTGCTCTTTTTTCCTTTTCTAGTTTAGTAACTTTTTGTCATTTTTTCTCAGGATTAAACTTTCATTCATGTTTATTCCAATCTTTAAATTTATATTTTACCAACCATTCTTTCAGTAATGTAACTGTAAGGTTTTTAGCTTGTTCTATAAACTTTAATCTTCATATATCTGCTGAAACAACTATATTTAATTCTGATTGAGTTAAATAATCTCAATTTCTTTCTTTTCCTATAAGTTCATTTATTCTGTCTAAATATCAAGATGCAGGTAAAAAGCTTCCATCATTTCATGGTATTTGTGGATCAATTGGTCATAAAGAAGATGAATAATCCATATAAATATCATCTCAAGACATAGCTAATATAGTTCAAGCTGACATAGCATATTCTGGAATAATAAAATCAACTGTTTTATAATTATATCTTAATATATTTACAATATCTTCTGCTCATTCTGCTTGTCATCAAGTTGTTGTTAAAATTATAGTAATTTTATCATTATTTTTATCTTTTTTATTATTTTCAATTATAAACTTCAAAAGATTTTTTATCTTTGATGTAATAGGTCAACAATAAAATAAAATATCTCATCATGTAATATTTTCTAGTTCTAATAGTGTTTTATTTAATATATCTTGAGTAGTATTTGTAATCATAATATCATTTTAAAAAGAATAAAAAATCTTTCATCAAAAATATATTAAATATTATTAAAGTCAAATTAAAATACTCAAGACTCCCACTTTTTAGAATATATATGTCTGTTTTTTTAGCTTTTATAAAGTATTATTTATATTTATAATGCTAAGTTTCATATATTGAAAAATATAGCTTGTTTAAGCTTAATTATTTTTAAAATAATTAATTACTATAAAATATTAAAATTTAGCATAAAAAAGTAAAAATTAAACTATAAATAATAAAAAACTAGGGATCTAAGAAAATACAGGTATTTCAAATAATTACTAAATTCTTTTATTTTTTCTTAAAAAATCACATTGCCATTCATAATAAATCATCTTTTATGTCACCATCTCAATCTTTATCAAGAAAAGAAGTAGCAATATTCATTAGTCAAGGAGATGATAAAAGTGAAGAAGCAGAATCTCAAGAAGAAGAATTCGCTTTTCATAAAGCTCACATAACAAGCGAAGCTAAAGCTGATAATATTTTTTTATCTCAAACCTCTTTTTCTACATTTTCTTTTTTATCTCAGAAAATATGTCATAATATTTTGTTACCATCTTCTAAATCAAGTAAGCCAAGATTATCAATAACACTTCCATCATTTTTTTTAACAGCTTTCTCTAAAGATTCTTTTTTTTCAGGGTCATTTGAGTTATCCTTCAAAGCTCACAAAATAAGTGGCAGAGCCTTAGCTACCATTTTTTTGGAAGAGTTAATATCTGTTCAAGATTTCTCAGATATTTTATCAATAATCTTATCTTTTAACATTTCTGACATTATATTACTTAAATCCATAATTGAATATTTAAAAATTAAACTTTATTTTGCAACTTTAGGCAAAAATTCGCACACAATACCATTATTATTTCAATCCAGCCCATAAATATCAAGCTTATTTAAATCCTTTATTTCAGGATTACTTTGCTTTATTTTATAAGCACATTCATCATATTTATCTTGTGCCTCTCATTGAGTAGCAAAATCCTTACAATTTAAATCAAATTCTTTACTATTACAATTTCATGTTATCAACTTAATAGTATTTCAATCAGAATCTTTTATTGTTTCAACTCTTGATTCATTGTAATTTCAAGTTTCCCATAATTTTTTTAAATCTGCATCATAATCAAATCACTCCAATCAAATTGCAATTGCTAACAAAACTAATATCACAAAAAGCATAGTTTTCGCTTTTCACCAAAACAATAAAAGCAAAATAACAATAGACATAAGTAATGCTATAAATCACATCCTACATTTTTTACTATTTCTGCATTCAGAAAATTTTATCATAACATATTTATTACAAATAAAGTAAGATAATTGTACTTAAAAATCAGAAAAAGCAAAAATTAACTTTTAAAGTAGTTTTTTATTAAGCTTAATCATAATCCAAATTGTTTTTAGTTGTAAAAAAACAACTGGTAAAATAAGCAGAAAATATACTAAACCAAATTTTTCTATTACTCAAGTTTTTACAAATCACAAATGAATAAAGAAAAAAGAAGATACAACTAAAGCAACTCAAGGACAAATAAGAGCATAACTTCAAACACTTTTTTTCTCTCCATGTAAATAATCTTTAAAATAATTATTCATTTTCATAACTTTATATCCAATATAAGCAAAAATTAATTGAATAGAAATAGCTATAGTAGTTAATACAAAAAGTGATCCATTTTCTGAATGTATTCAAAATCAAGTATGTAAACCATGTTTTTGCCTAACAAAACTTATTGTTAATATGGTCAAAAAAGGAATAACTATCCATATAGTTGGAGAGGCTTCTTTTTTAATTCCATATTCAAGCATAGACTTAAATCAAAGTATTATCTTTATAATACCAAAAAATATAGCTATAGTTATAAAAAATATAGTTCACACCATTGCAATAGATACAGTCATTTTATTAATACTCATAGCAGCAGGTCAGGCAAATCATACTCACACCATTGCAAAAGCAAAAACAGATAACATTTGACTTAAACTATTATTCTCCACAAAATCAAAACTTTTATTCGCTATTATTCTCACAAAATATTCTGAAAAAATTTTTAATGCATATATTCAAACTAACAAAAATCAAACTAAGGCAAATGGAAATAAAGTTTCTATTTTAGACCATAAACCAGGTATAAAAATAACTCAAATTATAAAAGAAACATTTAATGACATAGCTAAAGTCAAAGGAATAGTCATAAGTATTACTTCACTATTACTATTTTTTAGATTCTCAAAATCCTTTGTTCCCCTAAATTTAAAATATTTTCTTAAATTTAAAAAAAGTAACTTATAATGTAAAAATCAAAAATAAAGAATTCACAAACAAGACAACAAAATCAGAATTTGGATAAAAATTCCTGAAGAAATACTTAATCATGACTCAAAATACTTAAACAAAGTATTATATGTTGGTATTGGATTAACTAAAGGATTATGCTTTGTCATAAACATAAGATACATAAAAAAAGAAACAACAAGTCATCATGCACCTAAAGATGCTAAAAAAAATTGTGGATTATAAGGATCTTTTCTAAATAACATAATTTCTAAATTAAAAAAATAAAAAATTAACAAATTTTAATTGCTTTTGAATTAATTATAGCATCTGCTATTTTTGTATTAGCTTTTTTTAAGATTCTATTAAAAGTAGAAGCTGAAATTCACATTTTTTTAGCTCACTCAAAATTAGAATATCATTCTAAATTAGATAGTTTTATTGCTTGAATCTCATCTAAAGCTAATTCTACCCTATCTAAACTCTCCTTTGGAATTCATTCAGGCTTTAAACAACAATAAGTCAAGTCTTTACTTATATTCCTACTTTTATTTGGTCTAACCATAATAATATATAAAAAAACAAATACATTATGAAATATATTTCATAATGTATTTGTGTCAAGTTTTATTTTGATAATTTTTTAATAATATAGAAATTAAACAAAAAATCCTAAAATTTACTCAAACTCTACTTATAAATTTTAGACAAATTCTCTAAATTTTTTTCTAAATTATTAAGATATCAAAGAGATGATGAATCTTCTCAAAGTGGATCTAGAACAAAGATGTCCATAGAATATTCATTTGCAATTTTTCTAATGTTTGAATCATTAAATTGGGGTTCAACAAATATATACTTAATATTTTTCTCTTTTATCTCATGTGTAAGTTTCTTCAAATCTCAGATTTTATTATTAGCTCAAACAATACCTTGAAATATATGTTTTTTTCACTGTTCTATTCAAAATGAATCAAATAAATAATTATATGCATCATGATAAATAATAAAATCTTTTTGTTCTAAAGATAAAGTATTTTTTTTATAATTAGAAACTATTAGATCTAATTCTTTAATAAAATTATTATAGTTTTTTTCAAAAAGATCTTTATTTTCTGGACTGCTTTTTATTAATTCACTTTTAATCCTTAATGATATAATTTTAATATTATTTATTCAAAGCCATACATGTGGGTCAATATTATGACTTTTTTCTTCGTAGTTTTCTTCTTCATAATGAACTTCCTTTTCATTATGATTGTGTTCGTGAGAATCATTAGAATATAATATATTTACTCACCTTATTAATTTTACAATATTATTTTTTGTTTCTAATTTATCTAAAAATCAGTCTATATGCTCAATTCATAACGAAAAAATAATATCAGAATCATTAATTTTTAACATATCTTTAACCTTCAAGTCAAAATTATGTGGACTAACTCCAGAAGGGATTAATGTACTAACTGCAACTTTATTCCCTCAAATATAATTAACTATACTTGAAAAAGGAATTATTGAGGAAACAATCTTTATCTTTCAATCATTAGTACTTTCTTTCTCAACATTAGAACATGAAGAAAATGTAAAGACAAGTAATAACAATATTATTATTTTTTTCATTTTTTTATTTAAAATATATTATTAGAATAATAATAACAAAGTACTCATAAAAGACAAATAAATTATTGCCTATTGCAAAAATATATGATAAAATATTCTCAATTAATATATAATTAAAAAATATGTTTTATTCCTATGGACTAATAAAAAAAAGCTTTTTCTCTATAATATATTCAGACTTTATAGAGAAAGCTTGAGAGAATCAAAATTTGGAGAATCTAAAATGAAACAAACAAACAGCCGAAAAATTAAAAAAATTAGGTGAAGAAATAAACTGAGTAAAAACAATGCCACCAGAACTATGAATATATGAAATTAGTAATGAAACGCTTGAGAAATTAGAAAAAGCTAAAGATGGGGAAGAAAAAATGAAAATTATGCAAGATAAAATTAGTCATGTTCAATCTGAACATCCATCAACTTGGCTTGAACACTTACCCATAAAAGAAAATTCTTGGAATACAAAGAATTTGAGTAAAATAGAAATATTTTTCCTAGAAATCATAGCTTTTTTAACCTGAAAAGAGTTATTTTGAGAAATTTGATGAGCTGACTTTAGTCCAGACAGAGCATGAGAGCTTATTGGTTGAGATATGTCTTGTGAATTATGAGCTTTATCTGAACATTTTGAAAGTTGATGAAAATGACCAAATGCCATTAATCCAAATGACAATTGAAAACCTTCATTCGGAACATATCAACTTAGAGATGAAATGTTAAAAAAATTTATTGATTCATACCCTTCTCTTGATTGATACCCAGAATGATATGATCAAATATTTGAAAGATGAAAATCGAGCAATTTTTCTAATTGGTGGAATAAAATGGTGAGTAAAATATGAGTAGTTAAGTTTAAAGAAATGGAACACTCTTTTATAAAAAATGAATTTTATAATAAGCAAGTAAATAAAATAAGAAATCTAAATATAAACATAAATGACTTCCCAATAACAATTCAAAATGTTGTTTGGAGTACTGCAGTTCAACATTGACAAAATACTGATATAATATTAGAAGCAATAAATAAAAATTGAGGACTAAGAAAGTGAGACGTAGAAAATATGAAATCATTTGTAGATATTGTTTATAAACTTAGACTTAAAACTTATTGAAAATGAGAAAAAAGATATAATTCTGAGAGAGTAGTTGCATTACAAAATCTAAATTTATCAGTAAAATGAACATGATTAGAAAATATAGCATGAGTTAGATCTGTTTCTCCTGAAATAAGCAGAAATTGAATAACTTTATGTTCTAAAACTGCAAGGTTAAATGCTGCTAAATACTGAATTACTATTTCTAGAGGTGCCTCTGCTAAAGACTCATACGAAAAATCTTGAAGTCCTAAATGAGAATTCCCTCCTGAAAACTCTAATGCAAGATTTGCAGATGTATTTTTAGATGCTTCTACTAAAAATAAAAAATATTGACATAGAGCATTTTGAGTGCAAGTCAATTGAAAGTGGTATATTCTTGACCCATACTATACAATACCTTGAATGAAAGATAGACAATCAGCAATACCTGCAGAAAAGTATATTGCATATATGTGATGAACAAAATGAAGAAAATTTTGGTGAGCCAATTTTTTTTCATAATAAAAATTTAGCAAAAATTCATAAATAAAGGAACATCTGAAAAACTCCTTCATAAGAATAAAAATTTAGATTTTTTAGATATTTTTTTACTTATACCCTTTGCATAAGGAAAAATTTTTAAGAAAAGTTTAATAAAAAAAATTTTTCTAAAATATTATTTTAAGAAAAATGTAAATCTTGATCTTTTATAAGATTTTTTTAATTCTTCAATAGTGCTTATAAAACTTTTTCACTTTTTCTCACTAGAATCAATAAAAATTATTCATTCTACTTCCGATTTATTTTTAAAAGTTTTTTTAAAATATTCTTTTACAAAATTATTTGGAGGATAAGTTATTCAAAATCATATTTTTACTAACTTTATTTTTATTCATTCATCTTTTATATGCTCTTTTGAATATGCTTTCATAACTAAAGTTGAACATACAAACCTACTATCAGAATAATAATTTAGAATAAAATCGTATGATTTTCAAATATTATTTAAAGAATTCTTTATAGCTCTATTTACTTTTTCTTGTTTAAATTTTGTTCTAAAAGCTGATAAATAATCATTATGAGAAGCTAATTCTTTTATATTAACTATAAAAATTCATTTTCATGTGGCTTCTATAATATAATGTTCTTTATCCAATAAATAATTTAACTTATAAGAACTAAAATTATTTTTTATATACTTTCAAGTTCACAAATACATAGACATATGTTTCCAAAATCAAGGGATTGTTATATTTGTTGCATTCCGATTTCATCTAGTTAAGAGTATGTCTCAAGGCTTTGATACTTTTAAATACTTTTCTAAGTTTTTTCAAGATATATATCACTCTTTTCTTTTTGTAAATCTTATTTTACTTATTAAATTTCAAATTACCTTGAATATTACAAAAATTATTTTAAATAATCTATAAGTAAAAAAATGATAAACATTATTATAGTCTAAAACAACCCTTTCTTCTATTACGATATTTTCAATTAAGTTTAAAATTTTTAAAGTTTCTTTATCTAAAGACTTTTTAAATGCTAAAATAAAAACAACAGGACTATTAAAAACTAAAATATACTTAGGTTTATAAATATACTTCGCATAAATTCAAAAATCATTTCTTTTAAATCTTTCATCTAGAAAATTTCTTATAAATAACTCATGTTTTCAAAAAGTTTTAACTAGGTCTGATATTACTTTATAATAAAAGTGAATAAGAAACTTTCTTAATACAAATTTATTATAATTTATAAAAAATAAGTACTTTCTATATTTTGTTTTTTTTAAAAGTTTTTTTATTTTTTTGAAGAAAATAATATATTTTTCCCAAATTAGTACAAACTCTTCTTTATCATTTTTTAAATAAGAAAAATTTTCCTGGTTCAATATTTTTTGATTTTTTAACTCTTGAGATAATAACTTATAATCATCTTGTAATTTATATATTTCTTTAATAATTTTTAAATGATGCATTTACTAGTTAATATTATTTAATATAGAAAAATGGCTTATAATATATATTATTATATAATAAAAATAACTTTTAGTAAAACTTTTCAAAAAACAAAAAAGTAAAGTGATTTTTATTTCACTTTACTTAAATATTTTTGTGATTAAACCACTAAAAATAATAAACTCTTAAAAATCTAAATTATCTCCTACTGTTGTTGGTAGTTTTCAATCCCATTTTTTTATTTTCATAGTTTCATTTTCTAGTTTTTTCATTTCTATCATATTATCAGTTATTGATTGTGATTTTATGATTTTATTATATTCTGCCAAAGCTTCTGCTTCAATTATCTTAACTTTTTTCAAATTTTGAGCTTCTAGTAATTTTTTTTCAGATTCTTTTTTTTGCTCTTCTAATTTTGCTGTAGCTAATTTCAATCAATTTTCAGCTTTTAATAACTCTTCTTTTGAAGCCAAATAACTTTTTGGAAGCCTTATGTCTATAATTGTAATATCTTGTAATTCAATTCAAATCTTTTCTAATACAGTATTTGCTTCATTTAAAGTAAGGTTTTTGATTTCATTATGTTTTGAAGAAATATCTTTAAAAGAATAATTCCTAATATTTCATTTAATAACTTCAAGTAATTTAGGCATTACTATATCTGAAGAAATAGTTTTTATATTTTTTGCTCAATATTTATTATAAAGACCTAATCTTTTTTCATCTATTAATTTGAATCATACTTTATAATCAAGAGTAACTCATAAATCTTCACTTGTATTAACAGTAACTTCTGCTATTTCAAAAATAAAATCATTAGTTGGAGAAAGAAAAATTGAGCTTCTTAAAGGACTATATAAATGATAACCTGGATAAAGTAATTTTGAATTTTTTAAATCAACTCAAACATATCAAGAATTAATTTTCTCTAAACGCAATATTTTAGATTTACCATTTACTACATTACTAGTAAATCAAATTCAAATAAAAAAAATAACTAATACTATTAACCATTTTTTCTTATTTAAAAGAAATCGTAATATTTTTTTACTAATATCAAAAAATAAAGCCACAAAATATTTTAAAAAAGAAATTACTTTTTTTCATAGTTTAGATAATTCTAACATTGTTTTTTCTCATCATTTTGTAAATAAAGAAACTACAACATACACGAAAAAGAAAAAAACAAAGATAGCTCAAGTAATAGCTCCCAATATTATTAATGAAATGAAAAAATCTCAAATCATATCAAAAAAATCTCAAATTACATTAAAAGAACTACCCATAATAAAGTCATGTGTATAATATCATCAATCAAATGATTTATTTGCAAATCAAGACTCTACACTATTTTCTAAAATTCTTGAATCAAATTTTGCATAATTCTGCATCGACATAAGTAAATAATTTAAAAAATAAAAAAGTTATAAATCTATTTCAAATCTTTTTTCAGTTCAATTAATAATATCTTGTATAATATATAAAATATCATCTAATTTTGTTTCTGGAAAATTATTGTTTAATTCTATTTTCCCCTTATGAAAATCAGTATTTACAATTTTTGGATTAACTAAAAAAACTTTTTTTCATTCATTTTTTAGTCAACCTGCTAATCATCTTAAACCAAATTTCGAAGCTTGGTATACAGAAGCATTTTTCATAAATTTTTTTGAAATAATACTACCCATAAAAATAATTTTAGTTTTTTCTGAAATATTAGCTTGTAATAATTTTAATAATCTTATATTTGAAAGCAAATTTAAATTTATAATGTTTTCATAATCTTCTAAACTATTTTCCTCAAAACCTCAAAATTCTCACACTCAAGCATTAAAAATCAAAATATCAAATTTTATTTTTGATTCATTAATTTTTTTACAATAATTTTTAATTTCAAGAATATTTCTCAAATCTACTTCTTTTCTTCAAGAAATATGAATAATATTATTAGTATTTTTTAAATTATCTAATAAATATTTTCAAATTCACCTTGAAGTTCATGTTATAAATATATTTTTCATTTTTCCAATTATTATAGTAAGTTTTTTTAGTTTTTTAAACATTAATAATATAAATATATTTTAACTTATTACAAAAAGTATTAAATATTATTTTTAGCCAGATTTCTACTCTGATAAAATTTTGACTTTTTATCTAATATTATTATAAATATAGTATATTTTATAATATAATTTATAATAATATGTCTTTAGAAAATCATACAAGTGAAGATAGTATTGAAAATACTATAACTTCAGTTGAAAAAGAAGGTAAAATAGTGAATAATACAAAAAATAACATAGAACAAGTAATAAAATTAGATGATGATGAAAAAATAATAGAATTAGATAATGACGAGGGAATTTTTCATTACACAGTTTTAAGTGCTGACGAACTTGAAAAGGCTTTCGAAGATTTAAAAAGAGAGAGAAAAGAAAGAGAATGAGAATGAAACAAAATAATTTAAAACTATTTTCTTTATTCATCAAGGCATAAGATGCAATCTTTGTTTAAATTTTTAAACATTTTATAAAAAGTGTCTCTGACTTTTCTTGACTCTCTATAAAAATTGTCAGAATCTAATTGTAACATATGAAGTATATCCAAATCAGGATATTTAGAAATTATTGTGTTATAATCTTTTTTGGTAAATAATAATCATCATGCAAAAGTAGAATTTATATTACAAAAATTTATCTTGTCTTTTAAATAATCTACAAATTCTAGGTAAATTTTCTCATAATCAATTACTGGTAGCAAAGGAAGAAATCTAACTCATACTTTAAATCAAAGACTGTGTAAATCATTAATGGCCTTTATTCTAGAATCTAAACTAGAAGTTCATTTTTCATATTTATTAATTAATTCTTGAGGATTTAACGAAAAAGATATTTCTGTATTTTTAGGAATAAATCACAAATTAAGTAATGGTTTTATATTTCAAGACTTAGTTCTAATTTCCATTTTTACATTATCATACTTTTCAAAAAATTCTATAAAATTATCACAAAAATTAGTAAAATTATCCATTCATAAAATATCCGAATAATCTGATGAATAAAACCAATATTCTCAAGGTCAAAATTGTTTTATTTTTTCTGATAATTCCTTTTTTATATCATTATAATTTACAAAAACTACCATATTATCATTTTTAAAAGCTCATTTTAAAAAACAATATGAACAATCAAAAATACAATTAAGACTAGTTTTAAAAAAATAAGAATTTTTTGTATGTCAATATCAAAAAGGTGCCTGAGTAATTGCAGGTGAATTTAATTTTGCCACAATTAATGATTTTTTTGAATCTATATTTTTGTAACTTTTATCAAAAATATTTTTATAATTATTAATATAAATTACTTTGGCATTTTTAAATTTCTCAAGTAATATTTTTGTTTGTTTGTAATTAACAGCTTGTTTTTCTATATAAATTATCATATTATTTTTGTTTGTTTGTAATTATTTTAATTTAATTTTACTAAACTTTTATTAAAAGTTTCTAACTTTTTTATGAATTATAGTATTATATATTTTTATAACTTTTTTTATCTTACTAAATATTTTTCTAAACCTTTTTCTAATTTCTTCAAAAATTTCTTTTTGTCCATATTTTTATTAGCCTCATAAAAAACACTAAAGTCACTATTCACAAGTGATATATATCTATAGTACAATTTTTTAAATATTTCTTTTTGAGAAAAAGTAAAATTAAAACTCTGACTATAAGTATCAAAAATATCATCATGAATTTTATATTTCCCTTTTCAAGTTTTAAGATGCTCATCTATATATTTGTGTATTTCAAAAAATAATTCTTTGTAATTTATATTATTTCTGAGACTCTCTTCAGCTTTTTTAAAATCAAAATTATTTGTTTCACTTCATACTTTATCAACAGGAATTTTTAATAAAATTCTAGAAATAGAAAAACTATTGCAAACCATTTCAAAACCATATGATTCCATATCTACAAAGTCTTCATCAGATAATTCTAAAGAATCAAAAACAGGTTTTTCACTACAAGCAATACTTTCTATATTTCAAAAATTAATTATTTGAGGAATTATTAATTCTTTACTATTTGATAAATTAAATATTCTTCAAATTTGAATAAATAAACTATTAGCTTTTTGTCTATTAATAGAAAAATCGTTTTTATATCAACAAACTCAAATATTAATTACTAAATCAAAATAATTTTTTTCTAAAAATCTTGTAAGATTTAAAATCATATTATAATTTCACATTCAAGTTGATAAAAAACTAACTTTAATATTTCTTAAACTTAGTTTTTTTATTTCTGATTTAATAATATTTAATTCTTGAGATAGTGCTGAAACTACCAATACTTTATACATATAATTTAATTAATTTTAAAAATATTTTTTCTTTTTTTCTAACCAATAATTGTTTTGTCTCACAAGTTTTTTTTCATCATTTTTATCTAATAAAATTTGTTTTAAAGATTCTTCTATAAAAATAGTATTTTGACTTCACTTAAAAAGTATCAAATATTTTTCTTTACTTTTCTCTATAAATCATTTTAGATATAATCAAGCTTTGGTTGATGAACTAAAATTTTTAATATTATTTGGAAAATAAGCTTTTGTTTCTTTTCAAACTGATATTAATAAATCTGAGGCGTCAAACTCATTAAATAACTTTTTATGTTCCTCTTGAGCATATTTTCATAATTCTCTCATATCTCAAATCACAAAACATAATTTATAATCTTTATAAATTTGTTTTTGTAATTGCCTAGTATTATTAATCATTTTTTTCATACTTTCAAATCAAGCATTATATGTTGAATCAATTAAAACAGAATTATTAATACCTTTAAATATAGAAAATCTACCTGCTTGATTTTCCAATTCTAAAAATTCTTGATTGTTATTTATCTTAATTCAATAATCATTCAATATATCAAATGCTAACTGAATATACATAAAGTTTTCATTTCACAATATATTTGTTTTTATCTTCTTATCAGAAAAAATAATCTCAGAGAAAGGCAACTTTTTTTCTAAAATATATTTAGATTTCAAATCTCACTTATTAAAAGAATCCTTACTCAATTTCAATCAATCAAACTTTTCTCTCAAAAAATCATCTTGAAAGTTTAAATATACTTTTGATTTAGCATTATCAATTAATTTAAACTTTTCTATTCATATTTCACTTTTAGAAGAAAAATTTTCAACATGTATTGAGTCCAATTTAGTAAAAATACCAATATCAGGTTTTGCAATTTTTAGCAAAAAATCCATATCTCACGGATGATCAATTCCATATTCAAGCAATATAATATCATACTTTTTTGAACTAAATAAAGATTTGTAAATAACTTTTATAGTTATTAAAAAAAGTGATAAAATATGGGGATTAAATTTTTCTATTTTAAAAATTGAAAATACAAATCATAATTCTGAATTAAAGTTTTTTGGTGAAGTATAAACAACTTTGTTATTTAAGTGCTTTTTTAAAACTTGAAAAATAATCATTCTACAACTAGTTTTTCAAACACTTCAAGTTATTCATATAATTTCAGGTTTTGTTCTATATATATATAATCTAGTAAAAAATGCTAGTACATTATATATTATTTTTAAAATAACTTTTTTCATCAACTCTTATAAATTATATATTACCGATTAGTATCTAAATTCTCATACCTTTTATCCATAACTTTCTTAACTTCTTTTGCATCACTAATACTTGATTCCATTGTATCAATATATCAATCAACTATATCTCATGTTTCTTCTATTACTCAGACTTCCTTTTCAGTATCACCTGAACAAGAAAATAGAAAAAATAATAAACTAATAAATAAAAACTTTTTCATAATCATTAATTATAAAACTAAAGATTTTCAAACTCTAATAATTTCAATTTCTTCTTCAAGAGCTATTTTATAGTCCCTAGAAGTTCAAGCTGAAATTATTCAGTTTGGAATATATTTACTTCTTAATTCTTTTAACAACCTAAATTCAGATCTTTTTTCCTCAATTGTAAAATTAAATTTTCAAATAGCAGAAAATCAAATCAAACTTATGTTTTCACACTCATCTATAAGTTCCAAAAACATAGGAATATCTTTTTTATCTATTCATCAAGGTTTAGAACTATCAATATTTATTTGTAAAAATATTTTAACCCAATTATTCTGTTTAGAACAAATATCTTCAAATTTTTTTATTTGTTTAACATTATCAACTGAATGAATGATTGAACAAAATTGAGTAATATATTTTATTTCCTTTGTTTGTATATTTCATATAAAGTGGCAGAACTCTCTATCTAAGTTTTTTTCTTTAATTGAAGATATTCTATTTTCTCAAAATCAAACTATAATATCTGCTTTTTTTTCTCAAAGATTTAACATAAAATCATTAATTTGATTTATGTCCCAATATTTTGTAACTGCTAAAAGTCTTGAGTTAGATTTTTCAAAATCAACTAACAACTCTTGATTTATTTTCATAATTTTATTTCAATTTATAAATTTCTAAAGCTTCTTTAAACTCTAAATAACCCTTTTTCTCGAAAATTTCTAATAGTCACTTTATATCTGCAATATTAATTCATTTATAATTATCATCTAAAAATAGTCCAAGTTCTTTTTTATTGTTTAATTTATCTAATAAATATAATTTATACATTTTAACTAAATGATCATTTTTTCATCACTCTAACAAATAAGATTTATCAAAATATTTTAATGCATCATCAAATTCTCATAATTTATACAAAGTATAACCAACATAAAAACTATTTAAATAATTATTAGGTTCAATCTTTAAAGCATTCTTATAATATTTTAAAGCCGACTTATAGTCACTTAACATAAAATAATTTGTTGCAACACTAAAATTAACTAAATACGAATTATTATTAAGCTCTAATGATTTTAAATATGAAGAATTTGATTTTTCTGTTTCTCAAATATAATACAAAATATCTCATTTTATAGAATATGCATCTGGATTTGTTTTATCAAGATTAATATATTTATCTATATAAGACAAAGCTCATGTATAATTTTTATTAGAAGCTGTAAGCATTGTTTTATAATAAAGTCACCATAAATTATTAGAATCTAATGATAATGCTTTATCTATATCTTCTAATGCCTCTTTATCTTTAAAAAGTTCATAATAAGTAGCTCATCTTTTAGAATAGTTGTCAGATAATATGATATTTTCTTTTTTATTTTCATATTTAATAGCATTATCAAAAGAAACCAAAGCTCTGTTATAATCCTTCAAATAAAATAATGCTACACCTTTATTATAATTATAAAGTGATTCTTTAGGTTTTAATTCCAAGGCTTTATCATACTGAGATATTGCATCTTCATACTTAGCTTGTTCATAAAATTTAACACCAAGGTTATTAAATTCAACATCTCTATTTATAAAATAATTATATCAATACCCTAATCATAAAAAGATAAAAAATAATAATACTTTTAAAACTATATTCATATTATAAATATTAATTAAATAATTTTATTTTAACAAAATTATAAATAATAAAAGATAAAAAACAATTAAAAATTATAATAAAAAAAGTAATAACTATTTGATAGTTATTACTTTTTTTACATTACTAATAATTACTTTTTTTCACATATATTAGTATTTTCTTTATATCTATATCATTGACTCCAACCTTTTCAAGGTTTTTTACAAAGACTAATAGTATTACAATATGTTCTAGAATCTGAACAATTTTGTCAATAATAAATTTTATCTGACAATAACTTATCTGACCAATTAAATTTCTTTTGTTCTGATAAATACCAATCCATTCAAGCTTTATCTGGACATCTTTTTAATCTATCTTTATACATTTTACTTATTTTATAATATTTTGAATACTTATTATATTTAGTACATGTAATAGAATTAATAGTATATTTAGAAATATTATTTCAAGATAATTTCTTCTTTTTAGCTTGACAATATTTAACTTTATAACCAATTACACATTTCCAATTATATTCTCAATCACTTCACTTTGAGTCAACAAATTTAGGACTTCAATATGAACATAATCTTTTTTTATTAATTGATATCCAAGAACTCAACTTACCTATACCAGGGAGAATTAAAGATGAATCATCATCATAAACTCAACATTTCGGAGAAGATGAGATAAAATTATTATTTCATCCATAACCTTTCTTTTTAGCTTGACAATATTTAGTACTAGAACCTAATGTACATTTCCAATTATAAGTTCAGTCATTTCATTTTAAATCAGTAGTTTTTAAATTTCAAACAGAACATAATTTTTTTCAATTTTCTGATATCCAAGAACTTAATTTACTCATACTAGGTAAAGTCAAATATTTATTATTATAAATTCAACATTTAGCACTATTATTTCAAGAATTTGAATTATTATTTCATCCATAACCTTTCTTTTTAGCTTGACAATATTTAGTACTAGAACCTAATTTACATTTCCAATTATAAGTTCAGTCATTTCATTTTAAATCAGTAGTTTTCACATATCAAACAGAACATAATTTTTTTCAATTTTTTGATATCCAAGAACTTAATTTACTCATACTAGGTAAAGTCAAATATATATTATTATAAATTCAACATTTAGCATTAACACTTCACTTATTAGAACCTCCTCAAGGCAAAACTTTATCAGCACTACAGCTTTTGTATATACCATTACTAACACACTTCCAATAAAGCTTATTATAAGAAGTTTTATTTATCTTGATTGGTCTTCAAACAGAGCATAATTTTCCATAAGCACCAGGATTATTAAACCAACTATTTGGAAACTTTGCTAAAGATTGTGAAGGAAAAGAAAAACTTTTAGTAGCAGAACATTCTCATCATTTAAGCTTTGTTGTAGAACAAGAAACTTTTTTGTTAGGTAAAGGTTTTCAAGTTCATGATATTCATAAACATTCCCAATTAAATGTTCAATCAGTTCAATTTCCATCTATTATGTTAACTAAATCACCTTGTACTCAAGAAAAACCTGTAGGTATAGCACATAATTTATCAGGGGAAAATGAAAGTTTTTCACATTTATAAACTATTTTACCATTTACTCTACATAAATGAGAGGTTGGAGTAGCAGGAGTACAATTTCATCACAAACTTTGTACTGTAGATTTAATTTTAGATAATTGAGGAACTTTATCACATGAATCACCAGAAAGAATTTTAAATCAAAGTTCATGATTAATTAATGTATGATTTGAATCCAAACTACTAAGAGTTTTTTTGCTATAAGAACCACAAATTCAATATCTATCTGTATTATTAGTTTTACAATCAACAGATGATGAATTTAATCATTCACATTGCCAATTATATTCTCAATCATTCCAAACTTTTGAATCATGAATACTTTCTTCATCTGTAATTTTTACACTTCAAAATTTACATTTTAAAGGAGTAGTTGAACATTTAGCCTTCATAAATACCTTACCAGTATCACATGTAACTGATTTTCATCAATTAAGTCATTTACAAGAATATCTATAATATGCATTTTTATAATAATTAGTAATGTCAGAAATAGAAAAATTATCATCTGTATTCATCATAAGATAACTATAGTATTTACCATTAGCTGGTTTTTTTATATTAGAACGAACTCAACTAGAACAAAAACTCTTTTTACTCTCTTTTCAAAGACTATTAAACTCAACTTCTCTACCTTGTAAGTCTCAACAAAAAGCATCTACTTTTACTCTTCAAGCACATTTACCAGAAGAATTAGTATTTTCATTAACACAAGTCCATTCCAATATTCATTTATTAGAATTGAATTTTAAAGAATCTGAGAAGAAACCTGATCTACATAAAGATTGCCCTGATTTGTTAGGAATAAAATTACCATCTTCAAAAGTTAATGGTTCATTAATAGCACTCCATCAACAAACAGAAGAACTACTATTATTAACATCATTTTTTAAACATGTATGTAATTTAAAGTCACATCTAAATCAAGCATTACAATCAATATCACTTTTACATGACTTCAAAGAAATATCATTATCATCATTCTCTAAATCAGAATTATCTACATCATTACTTCAAGTATTATAATCTAAATCATTATCTAAGTCATCATTACTTCAATCTTCATCCCAATCATCATCATCTCAATAATTATTTCAACCATCATCTAAATCTTGATATCAATTATAATTATTATCTGAACTATCAGATCAGTTATAGTTTCAGTTATTGTCATTATTAACATTACTACTACTATCTGAATTATTATTTAAGTTGTTAGTTCAATTGTTATTTCAATTATTATCTAAAATATCAGTTAAATCATCATCTCAACCATTATCACTAATTCAATTATTATCATCACAATTTCATAATAAATCACAAAAGAAATTATCTACTTCATTATTAGTATATAGTTTTTTAATTTCAAAATTTAAGTAACCAACCAAATATCATATTTTCTTTTTATTAGGATATTTATTCTTGATAGTTTTTAATTTTGAAACAAATGAATTTAATAAACTATTAAACTTAGAAGGACTAAGTGTTTTTTTCTTTTGTTTAAGATTAAAAACAACTGCATCTAATTTAGCAATTATTGAACTTGAAAAGTATTGCGAATAAGGGTTATTTTTTAAGTTAGAATTAATATTCTCATTAGATTCAAGAGCACCCTCTGAGTTATTACTATTATTATTATCATATTTAGATGAAGAACTTGAAGTAGAACAAGAACTTCATTTATTACAAATATAGTAATAATACTTTCAACTACTTAAAAAACAATCACTTCTAATAAAATCTGGAAATTTAGCATTATATTTTGTAACATTTTCTTGACAAATTGAATAAGAATCATAACCAGATGATATAGTTTTACTACCATCAGCATTTGTATAAGAAAACGACAAAAGTGCTAACAACAAGAAAATAGATTTTATTATAAATCTAAATCTTAAATGTAACATAATATTTTAGTTAAAATATAAGTAACTTGGATTTTATCATAACTTAATAAAAATTCAAAAAAAATAACAATTATGACTTGAGTAAACGATATTTTTATGTATTAATAATAATTATTTTTTTTTAGCCTTAAATCGAGAATTTTCCAAAAATCTTTAATTCAAATATTTTTTGTACTCGAAACTGGAATAACTTCCTGTCAAAAAAATATATTTTCAGTATGAGATTTTGATTTAGAAATTTCAGACTTACTTAATTTATCGGCCTTTGATAACAAAATTACTATATCTAATCATAAATCTAAAATCCTTTTATACATTTGAATATCTTTTTCTTGTGCTCACAGCTTAGAGTCAATCAAAATAACAACTGTTTTTATTGTATTAATTCTTTCCTCAATATACCAATATATTAAAGCATCTAAATTATCTTTTAGTTCTTTACCTAATTTAGAAAATCAATATCAAGGCAAATCTGTAAAATAATATTTATTATTAACAAAAAATATGTTTGCTGTTTTTGTCTTTCAGGCTCTAGAACTCGTCTTAACCAAATCTTTTTTTTCAAATAATTTATTCATAATACTAGACTTTCATACATTAGATCTTCACACAAAAATCACCTCAGGAATATTATCATAATAATCCTCTTTTGAATTTATATGAACCGATTTCAAAAATCTAACTTCTTTTATTTTCATTTATTAATTTGTTATTTATCTAAAAATATGATAATATTATATTAATAACTAATAGATTTTCAATATTTAAAATAATAGTCTCTAAAAAATAAATATGTCAATAAATACAGATAAAAATAACTTTGAACAAAATAATAAGAAGAATTCTAATTTAGATAAAAAAATAATTGGTAATGCAATAGTTGCATACATATTTTCGTTTATGTTTTTATTTAATAAAAAAGATAAATACATAAATAATACTTTTGTAAGGTCTCATGCAAAATCAGCTCTTGTTATACACTTCGGTTTTTTATTAACCTACATAATATTTATAAACATATGAATATTTAAAATACAAATATTCTCTTGATATACTTTAAATACGATAATATCAATTATATTATTTTTATCCCTATTTTCTATTTTAATATACTGAGCTTATAAAGCATATTTATGAAAATATTTTTCACTAGGAACTATAATTAAGATTCCAGAAATAGAAGAAACAGAAGAAATAGAAAAAGAAAAAATTAGTATAGATGAAAAAAACAAATTAATAATTATATTATCATTTATACCTATAATAGGTTATTATATTTTCTGAGAGTATAATAACAAAAAAATAATAAGAAATACAACTAAATTTAATATGATTTCTTTTATAATAATAATATTATTATTTATTAGCAATAATGAGGTATGGTGAAGCATATTATTATTATGATATATAGTATTTTCTGCATATTCTATATTAAATCTTGTTACTAAAGATGAAGTGCCTAGCATAAAACTAAATTTTATATTATCTCCAGAAGAAAAGTTTTTAGTATTAAAATGATTAAAAAAATATCTAAATGCTTTTAGAAAAAAAGAGAAATTTATTAAATTTAAAGAAATACTAAAAAAAGAAAAGGAAACTTTCAATTTAGAAGAAGTAAAAATACTTGAAGTAATAAAAACAAAAAAAGAAACAAAGCTCCCAAAAGAACTCATTTATGTTCCGATTATAAACCTAATTTTTTTATTCAACAAAGATACGAAATATATTTACCACATAAGAAATGGTATAACTATAACTTTGTTTATGCTAGTTATATGAATAACACCTAAAATATCATCTCTAAATATATTTTTCTTATTCCCTATTGCTTACTGAACTTGATATCTAAAAAACAGACTAGCCTATAAAATGCCTTACATATATTGGATATATGAGAAATGAATATTAATACTTAGCTTATTTTTATCTAAAGCAAAGAAAATAAAAGAAATAAAAGAAACTAATAACGATATAAAACTAAAAGTTGAAAATAAAAAAGATAAAGATATTAAAAATTTAAAAAAGTTTGATTCAGAAAATCTCTCTAATGAAAATCGAGAACAAGAAAAAAACATCCCAGAAAATGATTCTAAGAATATAAAACCTGAAAATTTTACTATTGAAAATAATGGTAAATAACTATAAATCACCAATATTTTCTTCTATTCTTCTTATTATTTCTTTATTAATTTTACTAGAACCTCAATTTATCATATTGATAATATCATCAAACCTCAGAACTATTACTTCTAAGTTTGAAAGACTTTTAACAGTTGCTGTCCTCTTTTCTTCATTTAATAAAGCAATTTCTCAAAAGATATCTCCTTGAGACAATTCGGCAATAAATGATTTATTTATACTTATTCAAACTCTTCAAGACAAAATAATATATCATTCTCAATTAGATTCATCTCATTCATTAATAATATTAACTCATTTACTAAAATTTTTATGAGAACAATTATTTACTATTTCTTCAACAACATCTCTCTCAATTCATTTAAAAATCGAAAGTTCGTAAATATTATTAGACATAACAAAAAAATTAATATTTAATATACAAAAATATTATAGCATATAAATATTAATTCTTCAAAGTTTTAGACCTCTTCTATATCAACTCATATATTTCTTAGGTTTGAAATAATATTTTCATATCACCTATGAATATAATCCACATTAGTAATATTAGTTTTTCATTTAGCAATTATTCAAGCTATAATCATAGCAGCTCAGGCCCTCAAATCCCAACTTGCAACAACATTTCATACTAAGTTAGATTTTCATACAATAGAAGCTTCATGATGATTTAAAATATTAATTTTACATCACATTTTTTCTAATTCAATTAGCCAACCTAGTCTTCATTCAAATAAAATTTCATGTATATGACTTTCTCACTCAGCTTGACTCATAAGTACAGCAAATGGAGACTGTAAATCAGTAGGAAATCATGGAAATATATTAGTTTGAATATTAACACTATTTAATTTATCTGCTTTATAAACCCTAACTTTATCTCATCACAAATTCTCTACTTTAACTCATGCTTGTTTGAGCTTATAAATAAAACTGCAAAGATCTTTTATTCTAGCATTCTCCAAAACCAGACTATGTTTTGAAGCCAAGGCTGCAATTATCATATAAGTTCAAGATTGAATATAATCTGAGATAATTTCAAATTCAAAACTAGATTTTAACTCACTAACTCAAGATATAATAATACTATGGTCATATCTTATTGATATATTAGCTCAAGCTGTTCTAAGAAAATCTATCAAATTCATAACATGTGGTTCAATAGCTGCTTGACTAATTTTAGTTACTCAATTTCTAATCACATTCGCAACAATTAAATTTTCAGTAGGAGTAACTCAAAATCCAGCATTTACCTCAAGGTCTCAAGCTAAAGCTTCTCATTGCAAAAATATTCAATCATCTTTATACTCATAAGAGTATCATATATCTTTTAATCAATCTAAATGACTATGAATAGATCTTGCTCATAAATTACATCATCATGGAGTAGGAATAGAAACTTTTCATATTCTATTAAGCAAAGGAGCTAACAATAATATACTAACTCTAATCTTTTTCACCTTATTCAAATCAAAGTCTGCCTCTTTAATATTAGTTGAATCCAAAAAAAGAATATTATCATTAAAAGATACATTAACTCAAACTCAAGATAATATATCAATATAAGTAAATACATCTGCAATTTCTGGGACATTTTTAAGCTTTACCTTTCATTTTATTAAAAGAGAGGCGGCCATAATAGGCAAAACCGCATTTTTAGAACCTCAAATTTTAATGGTTCACTCTAAAAGATTTCATCAATTTATACTAAACAAAATTTTTTTTATAAAAATATATTATTTTTTACTAATAGGTTTTTCCTTTATTTGATTCTTTTCTAAACTAACCTCTATCTTTTCTATTTTACCTTTACTAATTCAAAGCACCTTAAAGTGTAACTTTTTATTTAATTTTCACTTAAGGTTAAATGTTATTGTTTCTCATTCAATAGGAAATCTCTCTAATTTATCAGTAATTATATATCAGACTGTTTCCCCCTCAAATTCTTTCTCACTTAATCAAATTTTATTAAAAGAAAAACCATATTTAGCTAATAAATCTCTCATCAAGACTATAGATTCTATTATATAACTATCTTTTCAAAGCTCTACTATTTTATCTAATTCTTTATCCGTTTCATCTCTAATTTCTCAAAATATTTCTTCAATAATATCTTCTAATGTAATAAGTCCAGAAACTCATCAATATTCATCCATAACAATGGCTAAATGTTTATGTGAAGACTGAAAAGTTTCAAGTAAATTATCTATAGGTTGATTTAAAGGAATTTTTATAACTTTATTTAAATTTAATTCACTTAATAATTTATCCTTTGGTACTCACAAAATATCCCTTATTGTAAAAAATGAATTTATATGGTCAATGGTATCTTCAAATACAGGAATCCTACTATAAGTATTAGATTTATAAAATTTCAAAGCATCTCTCACAGTAGAATTTATAGGTATAGCTCATATATTAACCCTAGGAGTCATAATTTCTTCAACATCTATATCTCAAAACTCTAATATATTTTTTATTTTCTCGTGTTCTTTATGTTCCAAAGTTCAAGAATCTTTTGTCATATCTATAAAACTTCATATTTCTTCTCCTGTAATTTTAATATCTCTTTCTTTAAGATTAAAAATTTTTATTATAGTTTCAATAAAAATTATAATCGGATAAAAAACTATCATAAGAACTTTATAAACTGGTGCTACAATTAAGGAAATAGTTGTAGAATTTTTTGTAGCAAAACTTTTAGGAATAATTTCTCAAAATAATAATAATAAAAATGTTATTATTCAAGTTGCGATTCAAACGGCTAATGATTGTTCTAGTCAAGAGCTTTCAGCTATAGTTATAGATATAGAAGTTGCTAAAGCAGCTGTATAAACATTTACAAGATTATTTCAGATAAGAATAGTAATTAAAAGTCTATCATTATTTTCTTTAATTTTCTTTAATGTTGAAGCTCAAAATTTATTTGATTTGACAAGAGCTTCTATCTTGTGATTAGCAATAGTCATAAGAGCAATTTCAGTTCAAGAGAAAAATGCAGAAAGGAAAAAAAGTAATATAAATATAAGTATAAGTAAAGGGTCCATTTTTGGGGACTTAATTATTTAAATAAAGTAAGCAAGATTTTATTATTTTTTCAATTTTTGTAAAGATTCTTATCTCATATAAAAATCTCAGAATGTATAATAAGAGTCTTCTGTATAAACTCAAGGAGAACTTTCAGATCAAGTATCTCATCACCATAACTCAACAATAGGCAGATAAGATCATGTCAAAACATTTCATGCCGATTCATGCCGTATTTTAGGTGAAGAAACTGGATCTAAGTTATGATCGTCACAAATATTATAATTTGGAAAGTTATTTCACTTAAATAAAGCTGAACCATAGGTTCTCCATTTTACCTGATTAGGATCATCAAAATCATAAACAATAGATCTATAACATTCCTTCTTAAAATATTGTCTAAATTCTGTAGATAATGATTTAATAGCAGAAATCTGAGCCTGAGTTAAATCATAAGTAAAAGTATTTAATTTAGAAAAAGAATCTATTCATATAATTTGGAATCTAGTATTCGGAGTAATAAGAGCTTTTGTCCATCATCATCAAGTCATATCACAACGTGCTTTAAAAGCTCACATTCACCCAGGATTTAACCAATAATATCAATCTCAAATACTTCAAGAGTACCTATAGTTTGATCATGGATCTGGAAATCTATACTCATAACAAGTTCTCGCATAACTTCAATCAGACCGTCTCTTTCATCAAAGATGTTCTGCAATTACATAGTTTGAACCAGCTCAAACTCAAAATTTCAAATATTTTTTCAATTCTTGGGTTCTTCATATATACAAACCATCTTTTTCAAGAATATTATTTCCTAAAAAAGAAATTTCGTTTGGTGAGCTATCATTTAAAGGAACTATATACACCTTTTTTCATGATGATTCTTCTGCTTTAAGATTATAATTCAAAGTTAAAGTTCCTAATTTTTTCAAAAAAAGCGCATAATCTGTACTAGTAAAATCAAAATTATATTCATTTCAAGTTATTACAGGAGACAAAGACAACACTCAAGCATTATTTTGTATATAACCTGAACCAGCAAGAATACTACCAGACAAAACATTATCTAACACTATATTTTTTGTTGAATCATAATCATTTTTATTAATTTCTAATAGTTTAAGTATTGCTCATGTATTAACTGTCAAATAAATATAAGCATCACTCACATTTGAAATTCTAGAATTAAATCATTCATGATTATTAGCATTATTATCAATATATTCAGAAATATCCGAATTACTCCAAAATATATTTTTAAAATCTAAATTATCAACATAACCATTGATTTCCAACCTTGCCAAAGCATCATCATCTTGATAATTATTTGGATAAGCTACATTTCAAGGTCAAGATCAAGGAAGATAATCATCACCATTCATATTATCATCAAATGTATCTGGAAAATTATAAGCTGAAGATGTAATATCAATCTTTGTATTATCTGAATCAGAAAAAGTAGCTGTCTGATTTAAAACATTCAAAACTACACTACTTCATTTATATAATGCTCAAGATAAATCTGTAAAAGAATCATCAAAAAATATTTTTACATTATCTCACAAATATGTTCCAGAAAAAAAGCCAATCATCAATCTTTTACTAACTGAGAAGATATTACTGATGAGTTAGATGTTCAAGACATAGAAAAGCCTGAAGGACATTTAATTAAGTCAGCATATCAACTTCAATTACTATTAAAGTAATCACTTGATTTAGTAGAAATAACAAACTTTTCTGCCATATCAAGGTATAAATCAGACTCTAAAACATTGATTTCATTTTCATTTTTCAAAACTATAAAGGAATCAAAAACTATAGTTGCTAGTATTAATGATATAGTAAGTAAAAATATAACATATATTATTACTGCTCAAGCTTTATTTTTTTTCATAGACTATTATTATACTTAATTATAATTAGAAATCCAGTGTAAAATCTACCAACCTATCTTCAGGCAGATATTGCCAATTCTCTCACTCTAGATTCTTATTAAAAAATAGATTAACATTAAAATTAACTTCCTTAATTTTTCATGAATTATAACTAATCATTTGCATATCTCTAAGAACAAAGTCATCATAAATTTTATCAACTTGGAATTTAATTCCAGTTCAATAAACAATTGAAGGATCTACTAACATATCATTAATAGCTCAAGTACCAATTACTTCCCTAAATCATAAAGAATTGTTTCAATAAATAGAATATTGCGTATCAGGAACTAACCTTCTACTATAATTATTAACAACTCACATTAACAAAGCTTCTGAATTATCAGAATTTAAAAAAATAAAAACATCTGATCAAACTCAAGAAGCATTATCTATTAAAATTGTTCAAGTTGAATATATATTTTTATATTTTAAAATTTTCTTTTCTATATCATATAAAGAAGAATAAGAAGTAACGCTTTTATTAGTAAAAACTGCCTCATCAAGTATTTCTGAAGTAATAGCAAAAATTGCAATCAACACTACTGAACTAATTATTGTTGCAACAAGTAACTCAACCAATGTAAAAGCATTCTTAAATTTACAATTTAACATATTTTTATTTTTTGCATTTTATAATCTATATGATATAATACCCATTATATAAAAAATATTTTTATATCAAAATGTAAAATGATAAAAAATAAAAATTGAGAATCTTTAGTTTGAATATTAATGTGAATGTTTATATTGTGATTAGTTTTATTATGAATTGCTAATATAATATTAAATAGTAGAGAACTAAGTTATCAAGCTTTAGCAGACAGCAGTATATATTTCATAAAAAATAATTCTATAAATGTACTAAATTCATCAGATTTAAGTAATTTAAACATTTGAGAAGAATTTTATATAAATAAAGATAAAAATACTCAAACTATAAATATATTGACTTGAAGCACTAACGAACCAAATATGTATGTGGATAGACATTGATACAAAGTCGATGACATTAATACTTTTAGCTGATTTATATATACCCAAACATGAAAAGTAACAAGTATTAATAACAATTTATGATTTGAACATATTAAATATGATTTAACAATAAAAGAATATTAAATTTTTATTTATTTTACTAACTTTATTATATGACACATATAAAAAACAAAAAAGCCTTTACATTCGTTGAACTAATCGTAGCATCTGTAATACTTATAATACTATCGGCTATTTGATTTTATTCATATACATGACTATTGTCTGACTCAAGAGATTCTGAAAGAAAATCTGATTTAGCATCGTTAAAAACTGCTTTTAAAACTTATCAAAAAACAAGATGATTTTATCCAAAGCCATGAAACTCATTTAACATAGTTAGTAACTCTCTAAAAATTGCTGAACAGTGAAAGTTAAATAAAGGTGTTATTCTTAGTACAATAGATGAAATCCCTTATGATCCATACACAAAAACTCCTTATTCATATTCTACCACAGCTCCTAGAAGACAAGAATTCCAAATATCTATGTCCATGGAAAATGCAGATACACCAATTGCCCTATTAGCTTGAGACTATAAAACTGTTAGAAAAAATATAATACCAACTATAATGTTAGCATATAGTTGAAGTTTATGAGAAAATGTAGAAGTAAATAATTGAGTTTGAGATTGATGAATAAATAGAACTCTTTTTATATTTGATAAGTGAAAACATAATCTCCCTTATGAGTTAGTATCTCCATATTTACCTTATTCTGATGGCTCATCTTTTTTAGATATAATAAACGACCCTAGTATAGAATTTTGGCAAAATTCCGATTATAGATCTTGTGAGGAAATAAAAAAAGCAGGTAAAAATACTTGAAACTGAATTTATCAATTATTAGATAATACATGAGCATTATATGATGCACCTTGTACATTTTAATTCAATATTTAATTAATAACCATATTTCTTATGAAAAAAATATTTTTATACATTAGTATTATTATTTGTTCAATAATAATTATTACAAACAATGTAAATTCTTATAGCCAAACGATCTGAACTAAAAGTTTATCAACTTCAGTAGAAAAAAGACTAGATTCATTTATTACATCACTAGAGAATAAAAGAAATAGTCTAACTGAATCCGAATGGGAAACTCTTGTAAATAACTTTGAAAAAAAACTAAATAGATTAGAGAGAAAGTATAAAAATAATGAAAATGTATTACCTATAATTTTATACTTAAAAAATAGAATTAATAAAAGTAGATCTGATTCTGAAATAGATATTTTTTTTAGAGAATTATGACCAATAAATTATTGTAAAGCTTGAAATTATAATGGATATATTGTTAAGGGATTAAAAAATAACAACGAAATAGAAGTCAAAAAAAGTATTGAATGAGGGTCTTCTTTTGCTGTCGCAGAATGTAGAAACTTTAAAGTAGATATTAAATACACTCATATAATATGTAATTCTTGATACAAATTTAACTCTAGTAACAAATCTTGTGAGAAAATTAGCAGTAGTACAAATTACTGTAAAGCTTGAAATTATAATGGATATTATATTCAAGGATTAAAAAACAATGAACAAAGAAATATTGAAAAAAATATTAGGTGAGGTATTTCTGAAGCTATTGCCTACTGTAAAAACTGAAAAATAGAAATTAAACAAGGTTATATAAACTGTTCTTCTGGATACAAGTTTAATTCTAGTAATAAATCTTGCAAAAAAGTTAGTAGTAGCACAAACTACTGTAAAGCTTGAAGATATAATGGGTATTATGTTCCTAAATTAAAAAATGATGAACAAAAAAATGTTAGAAAAAATATTGAATGAGGTATTTCTAATGCTATTGTCTTGTGTTATAATTGAAGGGTAGGAGTTGACCCAATATCTGTAACTTGCAATAGATGATACAAAAAAGGACCTAATAACAGATCTTGTATTAAAGATAGTAGTAACAATATGAGTTTATATATCTGAACTTCTTTAAATACCTTAACAGGAGCTATCGAAGTTGAGACTTGAGAATTCTTTGTACTAAAATGATTAAACATGGAAAGAAATAATATGCAAATATGTATTAATGGAAATTGTGCAAATATAAAGAAATGAAATGAAGATAATTTTTGATTTTGGAGTTACTGAGAAAACTCATGGTTATTTTATAACAAATGATTAACAAGTAATCCTCAAGTTAATAAACTATGAATTCTAAAAATTAAGATGAGAAATAAAGTAACAAGAAAAGAATCAAATAATGTTTACCTAAATTTCAAAAATACACTTACTAAATAAAAAATGTTTAGACCAAGGTCTAAGCATTTTTTACTGGATAAAGATATTCTATTTTTTTTATTTCCCAAGCACTATCTTGAGACTTTAATAATTTTAATACTCAATCAAAATGCATTAATCAATAAGTAATAATTATTTTTTTATATCTTGAATCTTCTATAGCCTTTACAATAACCTCATTTCTTTTATCCAAAAGCACATCAAAAAGATCTTCATTAGCTAATTTATTTGTAACAAATTCTCTAAAACTATCATTTTTTATAATAAAATTAATTATTGATTGGTTAATATAAACCAGTATTTTTAATTCTTTTTCATTTAATTGAGAAAGTACTTTTGTAACTTCAGATGATATATCAACAAGTTCTTTTTTATCATTTTTTATATTTCAAAAATTATCAATACTTTCATTAGTATTTTCATAGTAATGAATTATCTCATCAATACTTAAATCTATATTAAAATCTAAATTATTAACCAATAATAAAAAGTCGGAATTTTTTTGATTAACAAGTCAATATAATTTAGATAAGCTCTCATATAAATTTTTTTCAAACTTTACTCAAATAGCATTATTAAATTTATCTAAACTTTCTTTACTTCAAGGTTTTACTCATTCAAAAAATAAAACATATCAATCTTTTTTACTTTTTATAATATTTTTTTTCACATTATCATAAAAATCTTGAGTTCAAATATGACTCATTCAATGAAAAATAACTTCTTTATCTCAATTACTAAGATAATATACTGGCATTTTAGATGGATTTATCTCATTTTGATAATAAGAAAATCATCATAATAATATTATCAAAATAAATAATGAACCTGACACCTTTTCTAAAAATACCAATATATAAGACTTATAGCCCAAAAACTGTTTTTTTCTAACTTTTTTCCAAACTATATAAAATGGATAAAATATAATAGAATATATAAATAGTACTATAACTAATCAAAACATTCATATAAATCAATCAATATAAATTATAAATATAAAAAATATTAGTAAAAAAGTATTTAAAAAGATTTGTTTTTTAGTCATTATAATTTTTTAAGTATAAACTTAAAACATTGTAGTGTTTTTTTTATTATAAACAAGACTTGAATTTAAAATAACTTTTAATATCATAAAAAAGAAAATAAATAAAACTTTTATAAATACTATGCCAAAAATATTTTGAATAAATATAAATAAATTAAAATATAAAGAATTTTTTAGTGAAATAACAAAGCTAGAAAAACAAAAAGTTGTTTTTACCCCAAATCCAGAAATGCTACTAGAAAGCAAAAACGATAAAAGTTTCAAAAAAAAACTTTTATTAGCTAACTATCTAATTCCTGATTGAACAGGTCTTTATATAGCATATCAAATCTTAAATGAAAAAAGCAAACCACTTTCAATAATTTTAATTCCCTATTATTTATATAATTTGTTTTTTAAAAGAAAAAAATTATATGAAAAATATTGAGAAAAAATATGTTGAAGTGATTTAACTCTTGATTTAGTAGTTTTTGCTGAAAAAAATAAAATCAAAATCACTGTAATTGATTTATTTACTTGAAAAAATGATAAAAAAACTAAAGTCCAAAAGAAATTCAAAGAAATAATGAAAAAAAAATTTCCTAAACTAGAACTTGATTACTTTATTTTTAACCCTGAAAAAAAGGAGCAAATTATAAATAAAATAAAAAAATCTGAATCCAAAATTCTTTTTTCTACCCTTTGAGCAAAAAAACAAGAAAAGTCAGTAATAGAAATAATGAACGAATGTAAAAATCTAAAATTATGATTAGCTATTTGATCATCTTTTGATTATTTTACATGATTTCAAAAAAGATCACCTTTAATACTAAGAAAACTATGATTAGAATGGTTTTACAGACTGTTGACTTGACCTAAAAAGCTTAACAGATTAAAAAGATTATATAATGCTATATTTGTGTTTTTATACAAAGTAATATCAAGTAAATAATATTTTACTTATACAAAACAATATGATAAAATATAAATGTATTTTTATAATTATCATTTTAGAAAATGAGCTCAGAGAGAAAAATTATACTTAAAACTATATTTACTGTTTTAATTATTGAAGTATCTATAGTTGCAAGTTTGTGAGCTTTTTTTTATTATAATTATGAAACTTATGCAACTTCTAAAAGCTGAGTATCAAAAAAAATAAACCTACAAACTAAAAAAATAAATTTTTCTAAAATAAAAATAAAAGAAGAGAAAAATAGTAAAGAAAGTAATTTTTATGAATGAGAAATGTGAGAGGTAAAAGAAGTATTTACGAGAAAAAAAGACAAATGAAAATTAGCAGAGATAAAGGTACAAACCTTCAAAATAAATGAGGATAATATAAAAAAAGCTATCATAATAAATATACTAAAAAAGGATGATATTTTAGATAAATATACTTATTTTTACCTAAAGAAACAAAATAAGAAAAATTTAGAGAAAGAACTTAATAAATTCTTAAATTTTCAAATTCTTTTATGAAATATTAAAAAAGAAAAAAGTGAAGAGTATAAAAAAGAGTGGTTAAAATCTTATAAAGCATTTATAATAAAATCAACTGTGCTTATAAAACAAGATAAATACTGACTTTTATCAAAGTATCTTGAATTATTAGAGAAAAATTATTTGGATACTTCAAAATTGAAAGAACAAAATATTCCAAAAAACAGTATACTTCTATCAGATAATCTTAAATATGTACTAAATAAACTTCTAAATAACAAAGAATATAATAATAATATAATAAATGCTAGTCAAATACTGGGAATAGACAAAAATATACTTTTAACTTCAGTATGAGTAGAGCAAATTAGACATATGACAACAACTAGGTGATATGCTAAAAAACTTATAAAACAAAATAAATATTTAACTAATTTCTCAAAATTTAGTTATTGACTTTGATGAATAAAAATAAAAACAGCTAGACAGATTCAGTCTAATACAAAAATATACAATAAATCAGTTTATGGAAAGTATTTATCAAATGATGTAAAACTATCTGATAATGAGTTAATATGAGTTTTAAGAGATGATTATAAATGATTAATTTATGCCTCTAGTTTAATATCAAATATACAGAAAAGATGGTTAAAAGAATGATATAGCCTTGAAGACAAACCTTGAGTTGTAATAACACTTTATAATATGGGTAATCCTCAAAATAAAAAACCACACAAAAACCCTGATTTATGATGAAGTCTTATAAATATAGAGTGAAAAAGTTATTATTTTTGAGAAATTGGTTACCTTCTTTATTATTATTTAAAATACTATATAAAATAATGTATTTAGAAATAAAAAAAGTTGATAATACTTTATTACAAAAATCACTAACTTTTTTTGATGAGAGCTTTATAAAAGTTATGAAAAAAAAATCTAGTTTCAAAGAAAGTATTGTAGCAAGATATTTAATAAAAACTTCACCGTGATATAACAAAAATTCATTTTTTTCTATTTCACATAAAGAAAACTTAGTTTTTATAGGGATTCATAATAAAAAAATCTGAATTGATATAGAAATAATAAAAAAAAGAGATAATAGTCTATTAAATACAGTATCAAAAAATGAGTTTAGTTTATTATGATGAAAAAATTGGGAAAACTTTTTTTATATTTGGACTGCAAAAGAAAGTATAATAAAATTAAAATGATTAATTCTTGATGATATAAATAGTATTACAATTATAAAAAATAAAACTATTAAAAAAACATTATCAAAAATAGAATTTAATAAAGAAATAGAATTAAAATATATTGGAAAAAAGTACAAAATACTATCTTGAAGAAAAGGTAATATAATTTATAGTATTACATATTAATAAACTAAACATATGAATAAATATAAAACATTTATAATATTTATAATTCTTACAGCAATTTGGTCTTCCTTATTTTCTATTATAAAATATTTCATTTGGTGATATTTACAAGACTCAATAGCGCCAGATTTACAAGTTTTATCATGATATTTAAGTTTATGATGAATATTTGCATACTTACTTGGTTGAGCAATAACTTACACTTTTCTAAAAAAGTATTTATTATTCTCTCTTAGTTTTTTAACTCTTCTCTTTGTATTACTAGCATATTTAGTTCCTATTGAAACTAATTTCTGATTAGCAATTATAATATCATCTTGTTGATTTTTTTATTGATTATGGGTAGTCTTAAGGAATATATTAATAGCAATCGAAATTAAAAAAACATGAATGGCAGATACAAAAGTTAATGCCATTATTTCAGTTATATTTATAATATTTTTAATAATATGAACAATAACATGAAGTAAAATATTTGAAATGTTTTGACATGAATGATTTATCGTAATAATAGTTCTTCTAGTAATTTCTTCTATTGTATCACTATACTTAGACTATGATAAAATTAGCATAAAAGAGTTGTTTATAAACTGATTTAATAATTATAAATTAGATAGACAAAAAAAATTTAAAGAAGCAATAAAAAATTTCTTACCAGAATTAGTATATATATATAAAAACTTTACTTTCATAATTATTTTTGCAAGTTTAATTTGGGCTATATGAACAGTAGTATCACAAAAAGCTGTAGAATATAGTGTAGAAGAATTTTCAAAATTACCTAGTGAAGCTGCATTTTTATTACTTTATTCTTCTCTATGAGCAATTTTATGAAATGTTGCTTCTAGTTTTATGTGAAAAAAAAGGTGGAAATACTTTTTCTTTCTAAATATTTTTTTATGAATACTAATAATTTTGTTTCCTCATTTTAATTGAACATTTACAACAGTTTGAGTAATGGCCTTTTTAATATGAGTTGTTTTTTGATGATCAACAAACCTAATTGAATCATTTTTCTTAATGAAAATATGAGAAGAAAACAAAAAAGAATATTGAGCAAGTACTTATTGATTAGTACTCTCAATAACTATTGTTTTAATAATGTTTCTAGCAAGTTTTATAGATAAAAAATTTGGATTTAATACTCTTATGTACACACTTTGAACTATTATTTTACTTGTAAATATTTTAAACTTTAAGAAAACTCTATGAAAATAGTAATATTTATTTATAAATACTTTTTATCCCTAAGGTATGATGTAGAAATAAAATGAGAAAAATGTTTATCCCATAATTGACCAATATTATTATTACCAAATCATGTAGCATTAATTGATCCTCAAATAGTTTTTATTTTTCTTTATAAATATATAAAACTATCTCCTGTCGCTTCAGAAAAATATTTTAATGTTCCAATCTTAAAACAAATTATGAAAAGTGTAGGAACAATACCTATCTGAGAAGTCTATGCCTGAACTAAAAGTAAAGATATAAAAGAAGTTTTTTCAAAAATAATAAAAGCTCTTGAAAAATGACAAAATATACTTATATACCCTTCTGGACAAATAGCTAGACAAGAATTTGAAAGCATTATTTGAAAACATTCTGTATATAATATAGTACAAAATATGCCATCAAATACAAAAGTGGTATGACTTAAAGATAAATGACTTTGGGGAAGTATGTGGTCAACTGCATGGGATAATTGAGAAAGTTCTTTTTTTAAGCTATTCTGAAAAGCTGTATTTATGACATTTATAAATCTTTTTATTTTTTTACCAAAAAGAAAAGTTTCTTTAGAATTAGAAGATATCACCAAAGAAGTAAATATTCAAAAGAAAATGAATTTATCAGAATTTAATAAATTTTTAGAAAAATTTTATAATAAAGATTGAAAACAAAAATTAAAGTTTGTAAAACATTATTTTTTCTATAATGATGTAAAAAATAAAAAAGAACCTGATTTAATTAAATGAAGCTTAAAAGAACTAAATAACGTAAATAATTACGATTTATCAGAAATTGAACCTGAAACAAAAGAAAAAATTATAAATAAAATATCAATTATTAAATGAATAGACAAAAAAAATATAAATGAGAAATCAAAACTAATTGTTGATTTATTTTTTGATAGTTTAGATTTAGCCGAGATAAAATCCTATATATCAGCTAATTTTCCAAAATCGTCTAATCCACCAATAAATGATCTAAAATCTGTTTGAGATTTACTAATTATGGCAATTTGAAAAAGTGAAAATATTGAAGAATTAAAACCTTGTGAATGGAGAGAATTAAAATCAAATGCTAACTTAAGTGAGAAACTTATTTAATTTTTTTAAAAATATAAATAATAAAAATATGCAAGAAACAATAATTAATTTATGGAAAAAAGAGTTTTGAGATAATAAAGACTCTGATTTTCTATATGATAATATTTTGTGAAAACAAACAAAAAAAGACTTTATAATTAAAGCATATTTGATAAGTGATTATATAAAAACTATCCCTTGAGAAAAAATAGGTATTATGCTTCCTGCTGTTTGAAGTGCAAGTTTACTATTACTATCAACCTATATTGCATGAAAAACTCCAGTTATGTTTAATTGGACTCTTTGATCTGAACCTTTTAATCATTGTAAAAGTTTTTCGGGTGTTCAAAAAATATTAACTTCAAGCAATTTTTTTAATAAAGTTAAAAATGATTTTTTAGAAGAACATAAAAATAATAATGAGTTTATTTTTGTGGAAGAATTATTAAAAAATATAAGTACTTTCAAAAAAGTTAAGGCAGTAATTAAAAGTCTTTATATGCCAATTCCAAAAACAAAGAAAGAAGATATTGCAGTAATACTTTTTACCTCTTGAAGCGAATCATTACCAAAAGCTGTACCACTAACTAATGAAAACTTAATAAATAATATAAAGTTTTCAATTGAAATATTTAAACTAAAACAAAATGATATATTACTAGGTTTCTTACCCCCTTTTCATAGTTTTGGTTTTACAATAAATACTATAATGCCACTAATAACTGGCTTAAGAGTTGTTTATTCTCCAGATCCAAATGATGCACAAACAATTCTGAATATTATAAAACACTCAAAAGTTACAGCAATAACATCTACTCCAACATTTTTAAAAATGATTATGAATTTAGCATATTGAAATGATTTAGAAAATGTTAAATATGTTGTAGTATGAGCTGAAAAATGTCCAAATGAAGTTTTTAAAAGATTTAAAGAATTGTCTCCAAATGGAAAAATTCTTGAATGATATGGAATTACTGAATGTAGTCCAGTTATATCAATTAATCCAGTAGAAAGTTCAAAACCATGAACAGTTTGAAAAATTATCTGATCACTAGTATGTAAAATAATTGATATTGAGACTAAAAAAGAACAAAAAACTTGAGAACAATGAATGATTTATGTAAAATGAAATAGTATATTCTCTTGATATCTAGATAAAAAATTAGAAAACCCATTTGAGAAAATTAATTGAGAATATTACTACAAAACTTGAGACCTATGATTTTTAGATAAAGATTGATTTCTAACAATAACTTGAAGACTAAAAAGATTTGTAAAAATAGCTTGAGAAATGATAAGTTTACCTTTTATTGAAATGGTATTATTAAAAAAATATTGAAATGATGAATGATTAAATATAGCAGTAGAAGCTCTTGAAGAGAATTGAGAAACTAAAATAGTTTTATTTTCAGTAGAAAATATAGAAATAGAAGAAGTTAATGACTACATGAGAAAAAATTGAGTTTCAAACTTAGTAAAAATATCTGAATTAATAAAAATAAAAGAAATTCCTATTTTAGGAACTTGAAAAACTGATTACAAAGAATTAAAGAAAATGATAAAATTTTAAAACAAAAAAATAATATAGCTTTTTTTTTATAATTATGATAAAATATAATTACTTATAAATATATAACCAAGCATATATTTTGAAAAAAATAATTATAATTACTCTGTTATTAACTGGTGCTTTGATTTGATACTTAAAGTACCCTCTTTATAGTTCTTGAATTAATGATTCATATTTTAATACTAGTTATTCAGAAATTAATATACATTCAAAAGAAAATTGAATGATAAAATTTAAAAAGTTTGAAGACTGAATTATTGAAAATAAAGAAGATTTTAAATATCTTAGCAAAAAGTATAATTGTGAGAATTGAAAAGTTATAAAAAATATTAATATAAAAAATATACCTAATAAATGTTGAAATCTCAAAAAATATATTGAAAGCAAAGATTTTTTAGATATGTTGTCAAAAAAAAATAAATCAT
>PDWJ01000648.1_pt1 | contig 50445 bp, 40 predicted proteins | sample 1430881 | NCBI WGS metagenome assembly PDWJ01 (sample SAMN01162460, study PRJNA174530) | Oral metagenome, whole genome shotgun sequencing project. | biome: Marine environment; feature: Marine mammal; material: Swab sample of the gingival sulcus; isolation source: swab sample of gingival sulcus...
CCTTGGATGATTTTACCGCAGAAGAGATTAAAAACATTTTCCAACAGGCATTATCTGAAAAACAAGGAGCATATATCATGACTTTAGCAGAAAAACTCAGAGAAGAAGGCAAGGCTGAAGGCAAGATCGAAGGTTTGTATGATACCATAGAATTAGGCATTACCTTAACATTCCCAGACCATCTGGATGAGGTAATGGATCATGTCAAAAGGATTCATGATCTCAATGTCTTGATCAAAATTAAAGACACCATTAAAACAGCAGAAGATATCTCTCAGATCCTGTCATTGATTAAACCTTAATTCTCCTGATCATGGGTCTTACCTAATAGTATTGAATGAGGCGATCCAAAACCATGGCCGAAAAGAATTCGATTAATAAAGTGAATAATCCCCATGACAGTCTTTTTCGGGAGATTTTGACCAACAGGTAAAATGCTGTCAGCCTTTTACAATCGTGGATAAACAATTGCTGGAATCTAATTAGCGAATCAACGCCCTGCCAATCTTAGTGCGGTTAATACACCGTTTACATTGTTTCGACCCAAAAGATACAGGGCGTCAGATAACACGACTTCGAAACCCATCTTCCCAAATGACAAACGCGTGTTACTCGGAAAGATGGGGTGATAATGGGAATATTCAGAATTCTGTGTCAATGGTTAAGCTTCCAAAGCTGCCTCAAACACTGCCCGTCGGAAGAGTCTGGATTACGCTTCCGCGGGTCCAGCCACCACCCCTTTAATCAAGGACGGCTTTTTGTTTCTTTGCGGCGTCGCCCGCTAGAAGCGCAATGGTGTTTTTTTCATCCAGCTTTGTCCAGATGACCTCTTTAAAACCAAACGTTGACCCTGACAACAAATCTATTGAAATGAAATTGATAGATCATGGACAGGTGGTCATATAATGGCTAAATTCCCCGTTTTCATCAATTTGGACAATCACGGCACATCTTGTTGGTTCACCATCCGCATCATAGGAGATCTTGCCCGAGGCCCCATCATATGAAATCGCAGCAATCTGTTCGCGAAGCATTTTTCGATCCGTCAAAAGATTACCTGTAAGTCCCGGGAGCTTGCTCAGTGCCTCTGCAATAATCATAAACGAATCATACCCCAGCGCCGCGCTTTCATTGGGATCAGCGCTATATTTGCGTTGATAGTGATTCACAAAACGAGCAGCCCGTCCCGTTGCATTTTTTGCGGCAAAACTTGAGGTAAAATACATCCCCTGACAATCGCCTTGGCCACATTTTTCCAATAATTCAGGTGTTCCCCATGTATCTGATCCTGTTATGGGCTTTGTCCATCCTGCCTTGCGGGCTTGGGCCACAATACCAGGAACTTCAAAGGGTTGTTGTGGCACATATAGAAAATCAGCACCTGACGCCACAATCCGTTTTAATTGTTCCGTATAGCTTTTATCTCCAAACCGAAAGGTTTCAAAGGCAGCAACAGAACCGTTCCCCATCTTTTCGGTAAACATTCGACGCAGATTTTTGGCCATCTCCACAGAATAGCCATCTAATTCATCATATAAAATAGCGGCTTTCTTCGCCTTCCATTCCTTTTTTGCCAACGCCATTGTACCTAAGGTCTGCCCATCAGCGCTGATCGCTGTACGAAACGCATAAGGGTGGCCCTTGGTAATTTTTCCTGACGTACAGGTCGTACCAATAGATGGCGTAAAAAACGCGTTACTGACTTGAGAAACAGGAATTGCAATACTACTGTTACGCGGCAAAATAATTGCCATCACCTGATCTTCCTGGATACTGTTCACCGCTAAACGGACCGCCTCGCTTTTATCTCGCTTGTTGTCCAAATACAGCATCTCAATCGTATAGGTTTTATCCCCAATTTTCACCTTGCCATTCAATTCTTCTTTTGCCAGCTCAATGCCTTGTATGGTAACAGAGACAGCCTCTTTATCCGCACCACTGATTTCAAGATTGGCAGCTATTTTTATTGTACCCGCAGCAGCAAAGACAGAAGAGACCTGCCACAAAGAAAAGAGTATTATAAGCCCACAAATCCGCCATTGTGATTTCATTCAGTTTTCCCTCCTAACAAATTTACCTAAATCAAAGACAGGGGGCTGTTACGCTTGCGCATGAACCGCCCGATCCTTGATTTTAAATGTGTCAACCGCATTCTTTAAACTTTCGGATGTTTTACTCAACAGTTCCATACGTCTTGCCGTCTCTTTGGAAGAAATCGCCCCATCCTTACTGACCTTACCCACAACCAACATGTCTTTCATGACCTTTTCAGACATTTTAACCTGTTGCGTGGCAGCATCGGTAATGCGCTTTACCTGGGCGGCAAGGGTATTTGAAATCGTTTCGATTTCCTCCAGTTTGACATAAGCGCCATCAGCCAGCTGCGCGCCATGCACAACCTTGCTGATACTTTCATCCATACGGGTACTGGCATCCTTGATCTCGGCCTGAATACTTTTGATGAGGGTTTCAATCTGCCGGGTCGATTTACCGGAACTTTCCGCCAGCCTTTGAACCTCCTCCGCAACAATGGCAAACCCATGTCCGGCGTCACCGGCTGTGGCCGCCTGAATCGACGCGTTCAAGGCAAGAATTGAGGTTCTGTCGGCAATGCCATCAATAATTTCAACGATATTTCCAATCTCCATAGAACTTTCACCAAGCCGTTTAATCGCACGCGCGGTTTCATTGATCTGCTCACGGATTTCATCCATGGCCTGATTGGTTTTGCGCACCGCTTCAGCGCCCTCTTTCGCATTTTTCTGGGAAACGAAAGATACCTTGGTAGATTGGGCCGCATTCCTGGACACCGTATTAATGGATTTAACAATTTCCTGAACAGATTTAATTGTTTTATTTACTTGTGTATTCTGACGAATGCTTTGTTCGGCCAGCGAGATGGTCAGCTTTGAAACATCAGCGGCATTCTGGTCAACAGAGGTGGTTGCCCCTTTTACCTGTTTAACGATATCGCCAAACTGTTCTGCCATGGTATTAAACGCATCGGCAATGGCACCGGTAATATCTTCTGTGACCTCTGCCCGTACCGTCAGGTCACCCCTTGTAAGATCATCAATTTCACCCATCAATTTAATAATGGCATTCTGGGTTTGATCCCGCTCTTCCTGACTTTGAATCATCACAACCATGCTGTCCAACATTGCGTTCAAAGCTTCGGACATCTCACCCAGCTCATCGGCCGTCACAATTTGCGTACGCGCAGCAAAGTTTCCAATGCCCAGTTCACCGAGTAAGGTCATGATATGACCAATCTGACGGGTCAATCCCCGTGAGAGCAGTAAGGCGAGGATGATACCGATGGCCAGGATAAACACCCCAAGGCCTGCAACACCAAACTGCACCTGTTGCTCTGTTTTGTTAAGTGCAAGAATCTGTTCTTCCACACTCTTATTTGACGCCTGCCGTGATTTTTTCATGGCCAAGGTGATACGCGCCGCTGCATTCTCATAGTCGCGAACCAACACTGCCAATTGTTTTTCTTTCTCCAACGCCTTTGAAAACCAATCGGCAAAACTGTCTAAATATTTTTTCAATACCTTTCGGGAGACAACAGGCAGACTGGATCCATTCAATGTATTTGAAAACACCAGGATAGACGATTGAACCGCATCGGTATGGGTCTTGTCCGGGACGCGACGATAATCCAGATAATTATTGTACATCCGATAAAAAGCGCTTTCAACATCGGGCGCCTTTGTCTTTGAAAACCATTTTTGAAACGCCCTGACATCATTATTGATTTTCGCGTATTCACCACTTTCAGGATCGTACAATACATCAATGCTGTTGACAGTGAAAAAAAAGGTACTTGTAAACTCTGACAACGCGTTGGACGCATCGCGGATCAGTGCTTTTTCCGCGCCCACACGATCCATTCCCTTCAGCGTCTCAAGTGTGGCATACAACTGACCACAATATTCAAGGAATTTTTCCAGATACAAGTCCTTGGCCGGCTCTATACCAATGGTCATAAATTTACTTCTAAAATTATTCCCCTCCCGCGTCGCCGCCGCCGTGAACAACTCCGCATTAAAACTCAGGTGCGCCTTTTCACTTTGAACATTAACGACCTCATCAACTGCGGTGTTGGTGTACCTCAAGACAAAAGCGGTAATTGCGACAACAAACAAGGTCAAGGCAATAATTACCATAAACCCCAGCAACAGCTTTGTTCGAATACGCAACTTTCCAAAAAATGTTGGTTTGTAAGCATTGTCCTCCAATGCGACATTTTGGTCACTCATCTCGCCTCCGTATTCCAATTTTTCTTTTTTACCTAAAAAAATGTATTCGGAATTTTTAAATTTTATCAAAAAAACAAATTATTATATTTTTTTTCGCATCAAAATTATGCTGAATAAAAATTCAAAAGATCCTCACCCTTTGGGAGCGTCCTATGACCGAATCTCCCGCGTTATCGGATAGTTGCGGTAAACGGCGACAGCGGCATCTCCGATGCCTTGCATATCCGGCCATAGGACACTTGCAGTGTTTAGGGTTTTATTCTATATCTAGAAGGATTCAGCAATTCACGATATTCATTCACTTCTTTTTCATATGGGCGTCAATGCCTTCTGCTTTCCACACTTTCATGGTTTTTTGGTCCTTGGGATTAATCTTAACCCCGATGGCATTTACAGGAACATCATGTTTTTGTTGAATCGCTATCCAATTTCGTTTGATCATTTCATCCAGCGCCATTTTTTTCTCCCCTATCCCAAAGATGCCGTTGCGACCATTTCTGGTGCCATCATCACGGTGTTTGCATCTTCGGCAATGCGATCAAAATTAAACAATGCAATATGGCGTTTGGGTAACGTAAAAACACCGCGAACAATTTGTGCATTGGTTAATAATTCAGGCAGGCTTTCAGGGCCATCAACCAAGGTTTTTTGTTGCTCAACCGTCAACCGCATCATTTGAACTGATTGTGAAGAACAAAGGCCCAATTTTTGGGAGCGTGAGTGGTGAATGCGCGTTGTGCGAATGACAATGAGTTGCTTTACCGAGGCGTTGTCTTGGGGGGTAACTGTGGACGTCTCCTTAAAATAGTGTCCCAAATCCACAACAGGAATGATCTCTTGCCCATAATGGCACACACCGCATACACACCCATTTGGAGACTCACCCCATTCAACATTGTGTGGCCCTGCAATTTCAACGATCTGCGTTTTTGCCAATATCGTGTAGACCGGCTTTCCCGCAGATTCCAGACCTAAATATACCAGCCCGCCCCATCGTGTCTCGGATTGTTGTTGTGCGGCCATTTCTTTTCCTTGTTTGCGTTAATGGATCAGCTGCCAATGGCAGCGGTCTGCCAATCGGACATACCAGACTGCTCGTCCTGTGATGTGACATGCACAATGGTTTCCATCAGCTCATTTTCATCACAGGGCTTGTTTAAAAACGCACAAGCGCCTAATTCCAAGGCCTTTTTCCTGTGTTTTTCAGAACTTCTTGAGGTCAACATGATAACGGGAATGTCCCGATATTCATCGATATTGCCCTTAATGGTTAAAAACTCAAACCCATTCAATCTTGGCATTTCAATATCCAGTAGAATACAATCAGGGCGGTCCGTCTCCAACATCTCCAATGCATATTGTCCATCTTTTGCTTCCAACACCTGCCATCCCCTCGCCTTGACCATCCGGCCCATCACCCTGCGAATAGAAATAGAGTCATCCACCACCATCACTGTAAACCCAGGTGCCTTTTCGACCGGATGAACGGCTTTCTTCTTACCATCAATGCGGTCTTGTGGGACTGCTGCCTTTCTCAGCAATCCGGGAAGGTTGAGAATCGGAATAATCACGCCATTGCCAAGTACCGTTGCCCCTGAGACAGATGGCATGCCCTGGAGTAACCCGCCCAATTGTTTAATCACAACTTCTCTTTGTGCAATGACCTCGGGTATGGAAATGCCAACCAATTGATTATCAAACTCCGCCAGTACAGCCAAATGTGAAGACGTATGTTCCGTTTCCTCAGCGACACCGAGCAACCGAGACAGTGAAAACCATGGGATCTGTGTATTGGTCAGAGAAACAACCCCCTTTTCCATATCAATCTGGCTGGCAGACAAGCGCTGAACCATTTTCACCTCTTCCATGGCAATGCCATAGAGCATGCCCCCCAGATCAACCTCAAGAATTCTGATCACCCCCATGGTCAGCGGGATGCGAATGACAAACGTCGTTCCCTGACCCGGAACGGTTTGAACACTGACATCGCCCTGGAGTTCGCGAACATTTTGTCGAACCACATCAAGCCCTACGCCGCGACCTGAAATTTCGCTGACAGATTTGGTGCTGAAGCCAGAATGGAACACCATTTGTGTGAGTTGTTCCTGGGTCATTTTATCTGCATCTTCAACAAGATTTAACGCCTTGGTCTGCTTTCGTATGGCATCAAAATCAAATCCCCTGCCATCATCACTGCAACGAATGTACACCTGGTTGCCTTCCCGAGCACCGGAAATACGAATGGTCGCCACCGATGGTTTCCCAAGGGACTCCCGGCGCGCATCCTCTTCAATGCCGTGATGAATCGCATTTCGAAGCAGATGCATGAGCGGATCTGCCAATTTTTCCCAAAGCAATCGATCCAGCTCTGTCCATTCTCCATCCATCACCAAACGTACCGATTTGCCTAAAACAGAAGAGACCTCACGAACCGTTCGACTCAATCGGGGGGTCAGCGTTGATAAGGGCACGAGTCGGGCCCGCATAAATTGGGTCTGTAATTCACGAATAATTTGATATTGACGGTTAATATCGCCGTCGATATCCTCGTAAATGTGACCAAACCCATCAAAAAAGGCTTGAAAATCGACTGAAGATTCGTTCAGGGAACGAATAATCAGATGCAACTTATTGTATTGATCAAGCTCCATGGCATCAAATTCAGACAGGTGCGTTGATGGCATCCCCCGAGATTGCAATTCATCAATCTGTGTTAAGTGGCGAGATATTTGATCGAGCGCTTTGACCTCATAGTTTTTCTCAAGATCCTGAGCAATTTGTTTCAATCTTTGACTGGCAATGCCTAAATCTTGTACGGCGGAAGCAAACACTCTCATATCTGTATCAAAGCGGCTCACCCCCACAAGAAGATCGTTTACCAACTTCATCAGACGATCAAACCGCCCCTGGTTAATGCGCAATGATCGGCCTTTGGCACCACTTGATGTATTTTTCTTGGCAGGCGGAGAAACACCCTCGCGGCTGTCTTCTTGCATCGCATCAACGATATTTTCAAGAAGCCGTTCCGGCAAAACCGATGCAAAGGCCGGGGGCGTTTCAACCTGATCAACAGTTGTACGTTCGATCTCGTTGTCTTCTTTGGGTGCCACGGCATCATCACAAGGGGCATCAACGCGTTTGTCAGTTGTCAAAGAAACTGTTTCATCGCAGTGTGCATCTTGATGCTGCAACGCCAAATCGTCAGCAGCGTTGGTATCATCATTGGTTGCCGCATACAGGGCTGAAAATTGACGATACAATTCTTTTTGTTCCGCCTCAAGGGGGACTGCGGGATCGTCCACCACCCGGCTTAATAAATCTACAGCAGCGGCCAGCACACTAAAAATATCACGGTTGAGTTGTCGCTTGCCATCGTGCAGCCAATCAAGAAAATCCTCAAATGAATGGCCATAATCGGCAACCGTTTGCAATCCAATCACAGCGGCAGCGCCCTTAATGGTATGCACTGCCCTTAAGATTGTTTTGATGTCATCATCGCAGTGGGCCTGGTTAAACGCCTCAATCTTGTCCAGCTTTTGCAGCGCAGTGTAGATTTCCTGCATATGTTCACTGGCTTCTTCAAAAAAACCTTCCTGCAACAGTTGCTGCTCTTCATCACTAAACAAACCGTTTGATATAGACGATTGAGGCGAAGTGGGCTCCTGCGGTTGCGCTGCAATCGTATCACTTGCCGCTGATGGGATATCATCTTCACCCTTGGTATCATTTTCAAGGCCAGCAATCTTTTGGCGCAACATCTCAAGGTCATCGGCATCCGCTAACCGCCCATCGCCTTGATCCAAAACGGATAACGAGCCGGACGCGTCATCCAATACAATCTCATCTGGGAACAGGGTGTCATCGCCAGAAGAAAATTCATCAAGGATAGAATCCACAAACATTTCATCTTCCGCAAGAACGCCCTCTAAAAAATCTGATGCGGTATCTCCATCGTCCAGATTCTCATTTGACCCGTTAAACACGGGTGTGGTTTTTGACGCAATGGTATGGCAAAAGATATCGATCTGCCTGTCCAGAGCGGCGCTAGGAAACTCTTTGCCCCCCTTTGCTTCCTTGCAAAAGTGACTTAAGAGATCAACGATACGTTCACCGTCTGAATACACCACCGGGAAAAAGGCCACTTTTCCTTGCAGACACTGCTCCAGCTCATCTTCCATCTGCGCAGCCATACGACCCACTGCGCCCTCTCCAACAAGGGCGGAAGCGCCTCGAATCGAATGAATGAGCCGCAGCACTTCATTTAGCGCATGTTTGTCATCAGACGCCTGCTGCAAGGTGTGCAAGTGCTCCTTGATCACGGGGATATACCCTTCTATTTCATCGATATATCCTTTGAAAATAGGTGATTGTCTATCTGTCATTCTTTCACCTGACATTTTTATCTCAAACCTGATATTCTTCTTTCCAATTGTTGAGCAACGGACTGTCTTTCATCCCCGTAAGATTTAGCAAGTATACGCGATCGTCGCCAATTTGCATCACCCCTTGAACATATGCGGAAAGCCCGCCAAATATTTGGTTGTCCTGCTGCACCAGTGGCGCCAATTTTTCCTGCTGCAAGTCAAGATTTAACGTACCTGAAATCTTTTCCACGACCAGACATATTTTATAATCCGGCCAGTCAATCAATAAAAACGATTTTGAAGAAATGAAACGAGGACCCGGATCCATCTGAAACAACGTCAGTAAATTAATGACAGGAATAATTTCCCCTTGCAATTGAACAATGCCGTTGATCCATGCCGGTAAATGCGGTAACGCTGTCACATCGGGAAGGTGCCCCACCTCTGCAACAGAGGCTAACGGCAGCATCATTTTCACCCCGGCCAGTTGAAACGAAACATATGGCACCTTTTGCTGTATCGTTTCAAGGCTCTGCTTTTGTGCAAACTGTCGATCCGCCTCAAGTGCCGGTAAGGTTTCCTGCTCTATTGTCTCCAACAAAGCATGTAAAGAAAGGGTATTGACGCCAGCACCCCCTGTTTGTTGGGTATCATTCATAATGTTCTAATTCATCAAACGATGGGCGTTTTCCATCAGTTCATTGGCATCAAACGGTTTGGTCATATACACATCGGCACCTTGTCTTTTCCCCCAGAATTCATCACTCTTTTGATTTTTTGACGTCAAAAGGATAATGGGAAGTTCGGGTTTGAGGTCTTTTATTTTTCGACATGCCTGAAAGCCGTTCAAGTTTGGCATGACAACATCCAAAACAACAAGATCAAATTCCTGCTGTTCAGCCAATGTGAGCGCTTCTTGTCCATCACATGCCGTAACGATCTCATACCCTGCTTCTATAAAAGGCGCTTTCATAAAATTCATTTCCGTTGGGCTATCGTCAGCTATCAATATTTTTTTTAACGCCATACAACCTCCTAAATATGCTTTTCGATCTCATGTACCATCTTTTCAAGGTCAAAGGGTTTGGTTAAATAGGCCGCAGATCCGGCTATTTTCCCCTTCATTTTATTTATAAATCCATCTTTGCTGGTGAGCATGATCACTGGAATCGTCTTAAATTCCTGATTGTTTCGTAAAATAGATAACACTTCATATCCATCCATCTTTGGCAAAATAACATCAAGCAGAATAAGGTCCGGTCGTTCCTCATTAACCTTGCTCAAGGCCTCTAACCCGTCAGCGGCTTCAACGACTTGATATCCATTTCTTTTTAAGCTTATCGTAATCACCTTACGCGTGGTTGAACTGTCTTCAACAACAAGAATTTTCTTTGATTTTGATGCATTCGCTTCATCCATGGCAAGATCTAACGATTCAACATCTGCCGGTATCAATGTCTCTTTGTGTTGTGTCGCTTCCCTCGAACTTTGTGCCAGATAATCCAGTAATAATTCCAATTGTTGTGCAAATATTACTTTGTCTGGCGCAAGGCGCGTAATTTTATCAAAATAAACCAGCCCCTCACTGAAGCGCCCTTTATTCACTTGAATAAGTGCAAGGGCGTAACACAGAAAAATATTATCAGGATGTTGGGTTAACAATATCTCATAACGATGTTGTGTCTTGTCCAGAATATTGTTTTTCGCAGCCCCTGGGGCATTGAGAGATACCGATGAAACATTCTGATATCCCAGGCAATACGGACATTGATGGTCGGTTTTATTCATGGGCGCCCAACAAAAGATACATTTGCCAAAGGTCTCGCCACGAAGATAGGGCATGCTCGCAGAGATCTTTTGCCGCTCTTCAAGAAAAAGGGGGTGTTTGGCATCGATTTTCCCGGCCATTCGCAATGCTTTTTGAATCACCTCCAATTTGCCACTCACCCGGGCAAACCACACCCACGCTTCAACGTCGTATTTATTCTTTTTCAAGTAAAGGGAAAGCTGTTTAAATCCTTTATTGTAGAAGCGCAGTTCAACTTTCTGTATTGCATCTTCTCGTAATTGCCTTAAGCGCTCTGCCTGATTCGAGTCTTTTTTTTCGTCTTTTTCTTTGGCCACTTCAAACAGCAGGGCGATGGTCGGCATGGTAATGGTCCTCTGACAGCCTCTAAGCGTCACCATCTCAACCTTCACACGCTCCCAGGACAAGATTGCTTTTGCAGCGTCTACCCCTTGCAGGTCATTGTACTGGGCATTCACCAGATTGCCATCATGGATGTCAAGCATCCCCTCACGCGACCCGCTTCGCACTAAAAGCGTTCGCGATTTTTTCTCCATAGAAAAAATCTGCAAAATGTTTTCCAGAGAAAACCCTTCTATTTGAGCTTTTCGTACCGGCATATATTTTTTTGGGTACCACCGATTCTCAGCCCTTTGAAGTGCAGGCCAAGGTATAAAGTTTTAATAATTAAGAGTGTTCACCCCAGCAGTGAGCACTTTGGAAGTGGACAGGAACTTCCTTGTTTTCAAGCAAGATTAACAAAGAAAGAGATAGGAACTTAGGAATTTCCTTTTTTCAAAAAAGATATAACAAAGAATAGAAAGAGTATCAAGAGATTATACGATCTTTTTTTATATGAAAGTCTGTGTAATTCACCCAGATCTTTCAATTTTCGTTGTGGGCTGTGCCCTGGGTATCGATAGACCCAGGACGGCCCGTGGCCGTTTATATGAAAGTCTGTGTAGGTTACTTAGATCTTTCAATTTTTGTTGTGAGTTGTGCCGCCGGGTCTGGATCAGGGCGATCAACGACGGCGGCATCTGCATGACCGGGGTCTTGCAGATGCCCAGCCAAAGGGCACTTGCATGTTTAAAGGGGTAAATAAATCATCCGCTTTTTTAAGGTTGCGCAGTACAGGGGGGATAATATATTCTTGCACCGGTTTTTGAAAGGATGCTGTCACGGGTGGAGCATAATATATGGGTGAAGAGAACACAAGAACAACCACGCACATTTTGGTGCTTGGCGGATGCAGAAGCGGGAAGAGCCGGTATGCCCTGGACGCGGCAAACCGGTTGGGTGGAGACAATAAGATTTATCTGGCCACATCGGTTCCCACGGACCATGAGATGACAGCGCGGGTGGTACGGCACCAGGCGGAACGGGGAAAAGACTGGCGAACTGTGGAGGAGCCGGTAAACATTCATGATGTCATCAACACGGCAGGCCCCAGTGCCAGGGTGATCTTGGTGGATTGCCTGACGCTGTGGACGTCCAACCTCTTGTTCGAGGGCCGGGATGAGGCAGGGATTGTGGCGGCCATAGATCTGGTGACCCAGGCCTTGCAACAATGCCCCTGCCCAGTGTATCTGGTGTCCAATGAGGTGGGGCATGGGATTGTGCCTGAAAACCGTCTCGCCCGACAGTTCAGGGATATGGCTGGATTGGTGAACCAGCGGATGGCCCAGGCGGTGGATCAGGTGATCTATACTGTGGCCGGGATTCCTGTTCAAATTAAGCCGGCTGGGATGCGTTCTCAAGCAGGAGGGAGATGATGCAATACAATCATTTATTTGGGCCGGTGGCATCCCGGCGTCTTGGGGTGTCCCTGGGCGTGGATCTGGTGGTGCATAAGGTGTGCAGTTTGGATTGTGTGTATTGTGAATGCGGAAAGACCACAGAGTTGACCCGCGAGCGAAAGGAATGGGTTTCTTTTGATCGGGTTCAAGCAGAGCTGGATCACTATTGGACCCATCATGCGGATCCCGACTATATCACCTTTTCTGGGGCCGGAGAGCCCACTTTGAATTGCTGTATGGGGCAGGTGATCCGCTATATCAAGAAGGCCAGGCCGGGCATACAGGTGGCGGTACTGACCAATGCCACCTTGTTCTCCGATGCTGCTGTTCGTGACGAGTTATCCAGGGCCGATCTGGTTGTACCGTCTTTAGATGCCTTATCCAAGGCGGCCTTTAGGAAGATTAACCGGCCCTGTACAGAAATTGACCCTGAAGCCATGGTGACAGGTATTCGTGAATTTGTAAAATCATTTCAGGGCCGGGTCCATTTAGAGATTTTTATCCTTCCCGGTATCAATGATACACCAGCGGAACTGGCACTGCTGAAAGCGGCCGTGGCTGACATCAAACCGGATGTGGTGCAGCTCAACTCCCTGGACCGGCCAGGGACATGCGATTTTGTAGTGCCTGCGGACCGACAGCGTTTAGAGGAGATTCGCGACTATCTGGGACCTGAGCATGTGGAGATCATTGCCCGGGTGTCTGGGGCAAAAAAAACCAAGGCAAAGAAAACCGGTGAAAATTTAGAACGGGCTGTGTTTGAAACCATTGACCGGCGGCCGTCCACCTGCAAAGATCTATCCGATATGCTGGGGGCAGATGCTAACGTGATTCAGGCCCTTTTGGATCACATGGCTGAAAATGGGATGGTCACGGTTCGTACCCAGAATCGGGGGGTATTTTACCAAACCATCAAACAGGAAGACCCAAGATAATGAATATCCATCATCGTAACGGCATTGTTTCGGATTTTAAATCCTGCCTTGCCTTTATTACGATTTTACCGGCAGGAAAAGAGGTGGCCTATTCGCCCATGGGCATGATCCGATGTTTTCCCCTGGTGGGGCTGGCGATTGGTGTACTTTTGGTGCTTATGGATTTTGTGGCTTCAATACTGTGGTCACTGCCGGTTGCGGCTCTGGTCGATGTCATCTTTCTGGTGGGTGTTACCGGCGCCCTTCACCTGGATGGGCTAGGGGATACGGCGGATGGCATGTTCTCCCACAGGGGGCGAGAGCAGGCCCTGGAGATCATGAAAGATTCCAGAACGGGGATGATGGGACTTATTGCCGTGGTGCTGGGGCTGGCCATAAAATTGGCGGGTATCTGGGCTGTGAAAACCAGCGCGGCCCCGGTTCAGGCCATGGGTATTCTTCTGGTGGTGCCGGCCTATGCCCGGGCTGCCATGATTTTTGGCGTTAAATACATGAACTACGGTAGAAAAGGCAAGGGCACGGGAAAGGATCTGTTTGAGCGTCCTTTAGGTGCCAAAGATTTTCTGTTCTGTCTAATCCCCCTGTTGTTCTCGCTATTTCTGGGATATAAGGGCCTGGCCTTGAACCTGGGATTTGGCGTGGGCGTGGTGTTGATGTTAGGATTTTATAAGAAACAGATGAACTGCATTACCGGAGATATGCTGGGGGCCATGACCGAAGTGCTGGAGGCCGGGTTATTTCTGGTCGCAGGAATTGCTTTGATTTAGGGGACAGCTTATAATACGGCCCATTTGGTAATCTTTCTTTGTTCAACCCAATGCTTCTTGAATGTACTTTGCATAATCCTGTTTGGAAACGGGTTTGAGCAGGCAACGCTTAATTCCAATGTCCGACACCTCTTGCCCTTTATCGGTTGATGTATACCCTGTACAGAGAATGAAGGGCAAATCAGGTCTTATCTCAAAAACAGCCTGTGCCAATTCTTTGCCTGTTATATCCGGCATAGTTTGATCGGAAATGATTAAGTCCCATTGCCACGGATTTTTTTGAAATAATCTCAGGGCCTCTTGCGGTTGTGATGAAACGGTTACATTGTAACCCAATCCTTCAAGAATCAGCTTTGTTGCCAAGCAGAGTGGTTTTTCGTCGTCTACATATAAAATACTTGCATTTCCTGTGGGAATAAACGTTTTGCGGTGAGTTGAACGCCCTGTACTGACCTGAACATGCTGCGGTAAGAAAATGGAAAATGCGGTTCCCTTGCCCAAACCGCTTTCAACCAGAATAAACCCCTTGGATGATTTAACGATACCATGGACAGTGGCTAACCCAAGACCAGTTCCCGCTCCCCGTTTTTTCGTGGTGAAGTAAGGCTCAAAGATCCGTTGCAGTGTCTCTTCATTCATTCCATGTCCATTGTCCTCAACACGGATGACGACAAAATGACCCTCAGAGCTCTCCCATTCCGAAGGAATCTCATCTGCACTTACTTGCCTGTTCTCAATAGAAACATTCAAAACGCCCTTCTGGTTTTTCATGGCATGCAGCGCGTTGTTACTCAAGTTCATAATAATCTGGTGAATTGCCGTTGGATCAGCAAGCACTAAATCATTTTCCAATGCTAAATTTAATTCGATCTTTATGGTAGAGGGCAGCAAGGAACGGATGAGTTTCATCGCCTCTTTGGTAATGATCGAGGCCCTGATAGGTGTCTGGTGCTGCTTCTCAGTGCGACTGAATGCAAGAATCTGCCTGACGAGATTTGCAGCTCGGTTGGAGGCTTCCAATACCGCATCCAAATGATCTCGGACATCACTGTCAATGGGAAGACAATCCAGTGCAATCTCAGAATATCCCATAATCGCTCCCAGTATATTATTGAAATCATGTGCAATACCACCCGCGAAGGTTCCGATAACCTCTAATCGGCGCGCATGTTCGAGCTGTTTTTGGAGACTTTGTCGATCCGCTTCAGCCCGACGCCGTTCTGAAAGATCAATATCAATACAGAGCATTTCTTTTCCCAACGCCGTGTTCATTAGGGCATGAGAAGAGAACACGTAAACATCCTGACCTTTTTTATTTCGCAGAACCAGTTCATCTGACGCTATTTTGATACCTTTTTCAATCCAGTCTCGGTGGCGCTGAATAACGCTGTCTTTCATGTAATCGGGAATGATTAGTTCTTCCAGCCGTCTGCCAATCGCTTCTTCGCGACTGTAACCGTACATTTTATGGCTCGCCTTATTCCAAAACGTCACTTTACGATTTTCATCGTAAGCCTGAATGGCGATATTGTCCACTTCGTCTGCAACCTCGGTTATCACTCCACGAAAATTCTGAAAGGTTTTTTCGTTGGCAACTTGCTCGGTAATATCCCTTCCATAGCCAATTACGCCAATCATCTCCATCGCATAATTGAAAACAGGTGCTTTAAATACATCAAGGATTAACAATTTTCCCCGAACATTGCCTTTTTCTAAAAAACGCTGTGGTGTACCCCTTTTTTTTACGATTTCATCTGAATTGGTACAGATTTCACCAAAAGTGTGATTATACCCTTTGACCTGCTCCTTCCGGGCAAAATAGATATCGGTTTTTCCTAAAGCATCATTTACAGAGTGGCATTTTAACAGCTTGTGACACATCATGGGATTGACGTAAAGAAAACGACCGTTCATGTCCTTAACCCAAATAAGATCCGGTGCATATTCGAGCAGTTTATCAAGAAGCTGCCTATCGTTTAAAATGACATGATCTTCCTTTTGCCTGAGTAAAAGGTGATCTCGCTCAGCTGTGAGTTGCCGTATTTGCTCTTCAAGTTCTTCATAACTTGGCTTATCTTTCATTAAAGAATCTCCTGGCTCCCGCTGCTCTATCGTACTTAATTCCAAAGCGCTTCTCCTGAATTTTTATAGAACCGAACCATTAGGCCTCTGATCAAAATAAGATCGCCCATCTATTTGTCTTTTAAGTCACCATTGGCGTGCCTTGATGGTGACTTAAAATCCAGCGTATCTGTGGCCGATTTAATTCTGATCATGGGCCTTAGGTGGAGTCTGCTAAATAGATTTTTTGGATAGGCTTTTTTTCAGTAAAAGATAACAAAAAATAAGAAGGGGATCAAGTGACTGAAAACTGATCCCCGCCAGCACGTCCCAAATATATTAAAATCCTGACACGCCGAATGAAATCAGAATATTTTATGTAGGTTGGATTGAGGTGCGACCGATACGTGTTTCTGTTGCTGTATCATTCAATTATATGATATTGATTTAATTCGATGAAACTTTAACTGGTATGCTTTTTTTACGATGGAGGCACAAATATCATAAATTCAAATGGTTATCGGGTTCATTTCAACGAACGGCCATGGGCCGACCTGGGTCTATCGAATCCCAGGCGTTGACCCACAACAAAAAAAGGAAGTAATTCAGAAAGTTACTGAAACTTTCATATGAGAATCCCGAAAGTTGGGTTGTTTCACGCTTGTTTTGGAGCGAATATGATTTTAGGACACGGGGGAAATCCGCAGGACCTGGCAAAACGACTGGGATGTTCGGTGGAAGAGATTGTAGACATGAGTTCCAATCTAAATCCCCTGGGTCCGCCGGAACGGATTTTTCGTCTGATTCAAGAAAAAATTGATGTCATCCATGCCCTGCCTGAACCCGACGGCGCATCCATGGTCCAGGGCTTTGCCCGATACCATGAGATTGGACCGGAACATGTGATTCCGGGTAACGGTACGACCTTTTTTATTTATACCCTGCCCCAGGCACTTGGGGCTGAAAGTGTGCTCATCGCAGGCCCCACCTATTCCGATTACCGGGACAGTTGCACCATGCACGGCATTGAGGTTGCGCACTGCCTGGCCGATCCTGAAACCGGGTTTATGCCGGATATGGCTGCCCTCTCCCAGCGGGCAGCCGCAGCAGATCTGGTGTTTATTTGCAACCCCAACAATCCCACCGGAGCTTTGATTCCCAAATTGGATTTGGAAGCATTAATTAACGCCCATCCTGGGACCTGTTTTGTGGTAGATGAGTCTTATCTGCCCTTTGTGGCGAATGCCGAAGTCCTTTCCTTTGTGCCAGATGTTCATATTTCCAATCTGTTGGTGCTCTCTTCCATGTCCAAAGTTTTCAGGATTCCAGGGTTGCGGACCGGATTTTTAAGCGGTGCAGCGCCCTTGGTTGAAAAAATCAGGGCCTATTGTCAGCCCTGGAGCGTGAATGCGCTGGCCCAGGCTGTGATCAAAGAGATGTTTGACCATCCCCGTGAGATCCTGGCCTTTTACAAAAAGACCCGGCAGTATATTAAAGAAGAGAAAGCGATTTTCATCAACGCATTGGACGGCGTAGAGGGCATTGCCATTTTTGATGCGCCCACCTATTTTGTCCTGGCCGCACTGGAACAGATGACGGCGCCTGAATTCTGCCGCCGGATAGGGGATGATAAAATCCTCATACGGGACTGTACCAATTTTAAAGGGCTGTCAGATCGGTTTGTCCGATTTTCATTAAAAAACAGGGAGATGAATAGTGCCCTGGTTCAAAGCATTAGAAAGGCATTGCCCCATGCTTGATATTCTAAACAAAGGCATCACATGGCAGGTGCTTGTCCTTGCGTTTGTGCTGGATCTGCTGCTGGGGGACCCCCGGTGGCTGCCCCATCCCATCATCTGGATGGGGAATGCCATTTCATTTTTTGAGCCGCGGTTTCGGCGACTGATCCGGGACCCTTTGATATCCGGCCTTGCCTTTGCCTGTTTTTTAATTATTCTGGTGGGGGCGCTTTCCACAATGGCTGTTGCTGTGGCATATCAGATACATCCCGGTGCAGGTATCGCAGTTCAGATAATTTTATTATTTTATTGTTTTTCTGTACGCAGTCTGATTGCCGCTGCCATGGATGTGGCCCGACCTCTCATGGCCGGGGATCTTTTTGCAGCGAGAGTGAGGGTCGGATATATTGTGGGCCGGGAAACCCACACGCTGGACGCTCCGGGCGTCACCCGGGGCGCGGTGGAAACGGTGGCGGAAAATTTTGTGGATGGATTTCTCTCCCCGTTATGCGTGGCATTGATTTTTGGGGTGCCGGGAGCCATGGCCTATAAAATGATAAATACTCTGGATTCCATGGTCGGATATCGTAACGAGACTTACCTGCTTTTCGGTCGGGCCGCTGCCCGCATTGATGATGCCGCCAATTTTATTCCAGCCCGGCTTTCCGTGATTGTGATCAGTGCGGCGGCGGCCATGATATCCCTGGCCCGGGGAAGACGGGCGTTCATCACCGCATTGACCCAGGGACGGCACCATAAAAGTCCCAATGCCGGGTATCCCGAAGCTGCGTTTGCCGGCGCTTTGGGGGTGCGCATGGGCGGGCCCAATATGTATCACGGAGAATTGGTGGAAAAACCCTTTATCGGGGGACAGTTCAAAGATCCAGAACCTGATAAAATTGCCCGGTCCTGTGAGCTGATGATGATATGTGCCTTGATGGCGGTCTTGGCCGGTTCTATTATGGTGTGGGCGGTTCAGTGATGGAAAAAAGAACGTTCAAAATCGGCACCACCTCTTTTATTATTCCCGATAATATTATCCCCAATGTAAAGAAAATCGGGCGTTTTTTTGATGAAATTGAACTGTTGGTGTTTGAAAGCTTACCCCTTGATGTTGTGCCTTGCCAAGAGGATATCAAGGTGCTGGCCCGCATGGGCCAGGATCTTGAGGTGGGATACAATATCCACCTGCCTGTGGATATCAGTCTGACAGCCCAAACCCCAAAGCAAAGGCAGCAGGCCGCAGATATTCTCCAAGGCGTGGTGGACCGATTTTCCCCCCTGTTACCCAGCACGTTCACCCTTCATTTGGATATGGATAAGGGCCTATCTGGGGTCGATGGGATAACGGCCTGGCAGGAAAGGGCCCAAGATGGATTGGGGCGGTTTGTTTCTCGGTTAGCGGATCCCGCTCAGATTTCAGTGGAAACCCTTTGGTATGATCCCACTGTTTTTAAAGATTTGATTTTCCATTTTGGACTGAGCCTTTGTGCCGACTTGGGCCACCATTTTAAATACGGATATGATCCCCATGGCACATTAGAGCTGTTTGGGGAGGCGATTTCCATTGTACATCTTCACGGGGTAGATTTCTTGGGCGGGTGTCCAAAGGATCACATTGGACTGGACAGAATGGGAAACGATCATTTCGATCAGGTGGTGCGATTTTTATCCGGCTATACCGGGACGGTGTCTCTTGAGGTGTTTAACCTTTCCAATTTAGTGGCCTCCCTGTCACGGATGGCAAAGTGGTTTACCGATATTCCTGTGCTGCACGGTTTCGATTGACCCCATTGTCCGTCTTGAAAAAAGAACCCTCAATGTGATATCTTGCACGCTTAAGTTTAGGTATCGCCTGTGCCAAAATAATGAATTGGGTAAAGGCGTTATAGGTGCATGATTACGTATGGAATGGAGTAACCCATGACATTGGTCAGGGCGCGAAGAAACACAAGACAAATTCAAGTAGGCCCCCAAAACGTGGGGTCAACGCACCCGGTTTCCGTACAGTCCATGACAAACACGCAGACCCAGGATGCAAACGCCACCATTGGCCAGATTTTGTCACTGGAAAAGGCGGGGTGCGAAATTGTCAGGGTGGCGGTACCGGATATGGCGGCCGCTAGGGCCATCCGTACGATTAAAGAGGGGATACACATTCCTTTGATCGCGGATATCCATTTTGATTATCGGTTGGCCCTGGCTGCTGCAGAATCCGGGGTGGATGGGCTGCGGATCAACCCCGGCAACATCGGTGCTGAAAAAAAGATCCGTGCGGTGGTGGACTGTGCCAAAGCCCACGGCTTACCCATCCGGGTGGGTGTCAATGCCGGATCTTTGGAAAAAGAGATTGAAAAAAAATACGGCCCCACACCCAAAGCCATGGTGGAAAGTGCCCTGGCCAATATCAACATACTGGAAGATCTGGGGTTTTATGATATCAAGGTGTCCTTGAAGGCGTCAGATGTGGCGCGCACCGTTGAGGCGTATCGGATGCTGGCACCGCTGACGGATGTACCCTTTCATGTGGGGGTGACTGAGGCGGGCGGTCTGTACGCCGGGATTACCAAATCCGCCATTGGTATCGGTATGTTGTTGGCCGAGGGGATCGGCGATACCATCAGAGTCTCCTTGACCCGAGATCCGGTTGAGGAGATCCGGACCGGCTATGAAATCCTGCGGGCGTTGGGGCTTCGCCAACATGGCCCGGAGCTGATCTCCTGCCCCACCTGCGGCCGGTGTAAGATCAATCTGTTTAAAATTGCCGAAGAGACAGAAAAAGCTTTACTTGAGCGCGCGTCAAAGATTAAAGTTGCCATTATGGGTTGCGTGGTCAATGGACCAGGGGAAGCCAAAGAGGCGGATATCGGTATTGCCGGCGGCCAGGGAAAAGGCATATTGTTTAAAAAAGGAAAAGTGATCAGAAAAATTGACCAGGAGCGTCTGGTGGATGAACTGCTCAAGGAAATAGATACGATGACAAACGATGCGGAGGAGATACATGGGAAACAAAGTTAAAACTGCCATCACTCCCACCCGGGAAGAGGATTATGCCCAGTGGTACCAGGAGGTGGTTAAGGCCTCGGATATGTCGGAAAACTCTCCAGTCCGGGGATGTATGGTGATCAAACCCTGGGGATTTGCCATCTGGGAAAATATCCAGCGTCAGATCGACGCCATGTTCAAAGAGACTGGGGTGAAAAACGCTTACTTCCCATTGTTTATCCCTTTAAGTTATCTTGAAAAAGAAGCCGAGCATGTGGAAGGGTTTGCCAAGGAGTGTGCCGTGGTGACCCACCATAAACTGGAAAAGGGGGAAGAAGGGGGGCTTGTGCCTGCCGGGGAACTGGCCGAGCCCCTTATTGTTCGCCCCACGTCCGAAACCATTATCGGTGAATCCATGGCCAAATGGACCTCATCCTACCGGGATCTGCCCATTCTGCTCAACCAGTGGGCCAATGTGGTGCGCTGGGAAATGCGGACTCGGATGTTTCTGAGAACCAGTGAATTCCTGTGGCAGGAAGGCCATACCGCTCACGCCACTAAACAAGAGGCTGAAGAGCGGACCTTACAGATGCTGGATGTCTACACCAAATTTGTTGAGGAATATCTGGCCATGCCGGTGATCCGGGGGCAAAAGAGCGAATCTGAGCGGTTTCCCGGGGCTGAGGATACGACCTGTATTGAGGCCATGATGCAGGATAAACGGGCCCTTCAGGCGGGTACTTCTCATTTTCTGGGACAAAATTTTGCAAAAAGTGCCGGGATCTCCTTCCAGAGTGAAGCCGGACAGGAAACCTTTGCCTGGACAACGTCCTGGGGAGTGTCTACCCGTATGATCGGCGGTATGATCATGGTGCATTCCGACGATGATGGCCTCGTGGTCCCGCCGAGGGTGGCGCCAGCCCATGTGGTCATCCTGCCCATTGTAAAAAAAGGGGCTGACAATCGCCAGACCATTGAAAGTGCACAGGCACTTAAAGCCGCACTGCGTGAAAAATATTACCACGGCCGTCCCGTTGAAGTTGAAATTGATGACCGGGACATTGGTGGTGCCAGGGGCTGGGAATGGGTGAAAAAAGGCATTCCTGTCCGCATTGAACTTGGCCCCAGAGACATTGCCAATAATGCTGTGTTCATGGCGCGTCGGGATACCGGTAAAAAAGAGGGGATGGATCGGGATGAATTTGTTGACACGATTACTGACATTCTTGATGATATCCAGAACGCCCTGTTTCAACGGGCCCTGAAAAACCGGGAAGAAAACACCTTTAGCATTGATGATAAAGATGAATTTTACGCCCTGTACAAAACGGCCAAGGGGTATCACAATGGCGCCTTTGTTCATGCGCATTGGTGTGGGTCTGAGGCGTGCGAAGAGAAAATTAAACAAGATCTTTCTGTTACCATACGGTGCATCCCCTATGATAATCCTGATGAAAAAGGCGCATGTATCTGTTGTGGTGGGGAAAGCCATAAGCGGGTTCTTTTTGCAAAAGCGTACTAAATGTGTCAGGGTAAACAGTCAGACAGATGATTCGAATTACGGAGATACTGGATAAGATTTACGATTACCATCCCGAGGCAGATGTCTCTCTCATCGATCGCGCCTATATCTATTCGGCAAGGGTCCATGAGGGGCAGGTCCGTCTTTCCGGCGAACCCTATCTGTCTCATCCCCTTGAGGTGGCCAATATTCTGGCAGATATGAAATTGGACGTGGAAAGTATTGCTGCGGCCCTGCTTCATGACGTGATTGAGGACACCCCGGCCACCAAAGCGGACATTGAAGAATTGTTTGGGCCGGGGGTGGCTCATATCGTGGAAGGGGTGACCAAGCTGTCTGCCCTGCCAGCCACCACCAAAGTGGCCCAGCAGGCCGAGTCTTTGAGAAAAATGATCCTGGCCATGGCCGATGATATCCGGGTCATTCTGATCAAACTTGCCGACCGGCTCCATAACATGCGGACCCTGAAGTACCACCGCAAACCAGAAAAGCAGGCAGCCATTGCCCAGGAAACCCTGGATATTTATGCGCCCATTGCGGCGCGCCTGGGCATTTTCTGGATCAAGCACGAGCTTGAGGAAATCGCCTTTTTTTATACCCTTAGAGAAGAACATGACCGCATAGAAAAGCTGGTCAATCGGGCCAAGGATGAAAAAGATGCCTATATCCGTGAAGTCTCCACATCCCTTCATTATAAGATGGAGGAAATGGAACTCCCCTGCGAGATTAAAGGCCGATACAAGGCCCATTACTCTATTTACCAGAAGATGATTTCCCAGAATCTGGATTTTAATGAGGTGTACGACGTTGTCGCCTTCAGGATTATCCTGGACACCGTGCCCCAGTGTTATGCCGCCATGGGTGCGGTGCATTCCATGTGGAAGCCCATCTACTATAAAATTAAAGATTATATCGGCAACCCCAAACCCAACATGTATCAGTCCATCCATACCACGGTCGTGGGGCCTAAAGGGGAACGGGTGGAAATTCAGATCCGGACCCATGAGATGGATAAGATTGCTGAGTCCGGTATTGCCGCCCACTGGTCATATAAGGAAGGAACCCGGATTGATGAAAGCACCGGAGAACTGTTTGCCTGGGTACGCAATCTGGTGGAAAACCAGAAAAATCTAAGCGACCCGGATGAATTCCTTGAAAATGTGCGTATTGATCTGTATCCCCGTGAAATTTATGTATTTACCCCGGGTGGGGATATTAAAACCCTGCCCAAGAAAGCCACGCCTGTGGATTTTGCTTACCGTATTCATACCGAGGTGGGTGCCCAGTGCACGGGGGCCAAAGTCAATGGGAAAATGGTGCCTCTGGCCCATCAGTTGCGTTCCGGAGATACGGTTGAGGTCATCACCACAAAGGGACACGAGCCCTCCAGAGACTGGCTGAATTTTGTCAAAACGGTTAAGGCCAGAACCAAGATTCGGGCGTATATCAACGCCAAAGAGCGGGAACGCAGTTACTCCCTGGGTAAAGAACTATGTGAAAAAACCTTTCGAAAACAGCATCAGAATTTCAATGGGTTGGTAAAAAACGGGGAGATCGGCCGGGTTGCCAAATCCATGGGATTTAAAACCGTGGACGATCTGGTGGCACATGTTGGGTTCGGAAAAATTACCGCCCGACAGGTGCTGAATCGGGCGCTGCCTGAACTTGAGGATCAAGAAAAGGCGATTGAACAGCGGGAGGCCGACCTGGATAAGATCGCCAAACGCTCCAGAGACAAGGCCGACGGCGGTATCATTGTAAAAGGGCTCAACGATATCCTAGTCAAATTTTCAAAATGTTGCAGCCCCCTGCCAGGTGATCCCATTACCGGGTATATTACCCAGGGGCAGGGCGTCACCATCCATCGAAAAAACTGCAACAATGTTCTGAAAATGAGTACCGAAAGGATGGTCGATGTGGAATGGGCAACAGGTCTTAAGGAATCCTATCCCGCCTCTATCCGAATTAAAACCGACGATCGCCACGGCCTGCTGGCGGATATTGCCGCCGTGATTTCCAAGGCAAAGCTCAATATTCTCAACGCCCATAGTGAAACCACCCTGGAAGGGGTCGGGATTTTGTATTTCACCATTATGGTGAAAAGCTCGGAACAGCTCAGAAACATCATGGCTGAAATCCGAAGGGTCAAAAAGGTGAATGAGGTCAAGCGGGTAGTCAGAACTACAGAAAAAAATTAAGCGGTTGCTTGATAATCTGAGGATCAAAGCGAAATATCATGAAAATGCAGCCGATTCATCTTTAGTTGATCGACCAAAAGGGCGGCCCATGGCCGTTATTTGGAAAACAGCAAAACGACAAAAGGCTTCAATATATTCCTAAAGGAGATACCGAAACCTTTTGTTGTTTTTTGGCTCTGCCCGAAGCGACGTGGCAGATTTTCGTCAGAAGGTGTTAGGCGACTTTTGTTACTTTGCCGGCTTTGATGCAGGACGTGCATACATCAATTTTTCTGACGCACCCTTTTTTAATCACTGCGCGGACTCTCTGAAGATTGGGGTTGAACCGCCGTTTATTCAGATTGTGGGCATGGCTGACATTGTTGCCAACCATTGGTTTCTTTCCGCAAATTGCACATTGTTTAGACATTTTTATACTCCTAACGAAAACGCTCCATCAAAATATTAACCAGGGAAATCTACATTATTTTCTTTCAAAAGTAAAGGGCTATTTTAGCCATCGTTTTTTATTTGGTTCCCTTGTCTGCCTCAAGTGCCATCACTTTTTTCGACAGGCCAGGAATTCTGTCCACTGCAATGTCACTTTGGGGGGTGCCAGGATAGACGGCCACAATATACTCATACCGTTTCAAGGCTGCTTTGAATTCGTCTACTTTATTATAATATTCAGCCACATACAACTCATGGCCTGCAAGGTTGTCGATACAGACGTTGATGCTTTTTTCCGCCGCTTTGGCCTGCGCATGGCCGGGATACTGCCGAATCAGGCGACGGAATAAGGCCAGGGCATTTTCAGCCGGGGCGGGATCCCGATCCACCGTGTCCAACCGCTTGAACCAGCACATGCCCATTTGATTGATGACATAGGGAACCGCCTCGTTCCTGGGGTGCATGTTTTCAAATGCTTCGTAGGCAATAAGGGCGTCTTCATATTCTTCCAGGTAGAAATGGGAATCTGCAATCTTGAGTTCTGCCAGGATGGCATATTTGCTGAAAGGATACCAATTCTTAAGGTCCGTATACGCCTTGACCGCATCCTGGTAATCCCGATTCATGTATGCGGCCGCCCCTTCATTGGCAAGCTGCTGGGCACTTTTGTTCATCTGGCTGGATTCTTCAAACAGGGAACAGCCCGATAGTAGCATCAGGCATATCCCGAGGATAAGACACTGCTTCATGTTATACACTTTCAATGTAATGTTCGGCAGACATTGCTGCAACCGCTCCGTCTCCAACGGCGGTGGCCACCTGACGCAGGGGGGTGTTTCTCACGTCACCAACGGCGTATACACCGGGTACGCTGGTTTCCATATGGGCGTCGGCGATGATGAATCCGCCATCGTCGACTTCAAGGGTATTGTTTAGAAATTCGGTATTGGGCAGGATCCCGACCCAGATAAAGCAACCATCGGCCTTGATGGTCGAGACCTCACCGGTTTTTACATTTTTAATGTTTACGCCTTCAATGCCGAAAAACCCTTCCATCCCCGTGGCCACTGAATCCCAGATAAATTCAATTTTATCGTTGGCAAAAGCCCGTTCTTGAAGGATTTTCGTGGCCCGCAGTTCGTCCCGGCGATGGACCAGATACACTTTTTTGGCAAATTTAGTCAGGAAGATAGATTCCTGAACAGCGGTATCCCCGCCGCCCACGGCGACAACAGTTTTGTCCTTGAAAAAGGGACCGTCACAGGTGGCGCAAAAGGAGATGCCTTTACCCATGTATTTATCCTCACCAATCCCCAGTTTCCTGGGGGAAGCGCCGCTTGCAATAATCAGGGCCTTGGTCGTGATGGATTTATCCTTGAGAACAATCTCTTTGGTTTCGGCACTAAGGTTGAGGCTGTGAACTTCAGCAGTTTCAATTTTCAATCCCAGATCCAGGGCATGTTGCTTCATCTTTTCAGCCAAATCAAATCCCGAGATGCCTTCGGGAAATCCTGGATAGTTTTCGATCCAGTCCGTGATAAGGATTTGCCCACCAGGCACGGCTTTTTCCAGTAGCAGCACGTTCATCCTGGCCCGGGCCGCGTAGAGCCCCGCGGTAAGTCCGGCAGGACCGGCACCGATAATTACCAGATCATAATCGGTCATATTCAGGTCTCCTTAAATAACCGTTTTAAGGGTTTCTTCAAGTTTTTCTTTGGCAACCATACCGGTGATCTGTTCAGCAACCTGACCGCCTTTGAAAAAGATCAGGGTTGGAATAGCTTGTACGCCAAACTTGCTGGGGCTCAACGGGTTTTCATCCACGTTGACTTTGGCAAAGACCATTTTGTCCCCATATTCTGCCGACAATGCTTCAACCGTTGGCCCAATGGCTTTGCAGGGGCCACACCAGGGGGCCCAGAAATCTACCATTACAGGCTTTTCAGATTCAGTGATCATCTTTTCAAAATTGTCATCATTCAGTTCGATAATATTTTCTGCCATGAGTATTTCCTAATTTAGAATTAAAATTTGGATGTAAGTATATGTTCATTAAAAGACTTTGTCAATTTTTGGTCACCAGGCCGTTTGATGATGCATTGAACCATCTATCAGACTTTCTATAACGGCCACGGGCCGCCCTTTGTCTATTGAGTTCCAGGCGTTGGCCCACAACAAAAATCGAAAGATCTGAGTGAATTACACAGACTTTACATAAAAAACTGCTGGTATAAATAAAAAGGTCTCGGTGGGTACGAACATCTATAGATTAACGCCAACTTTTGCTTTGATGAAGTCATTCATTTCATCAAAGCTGATTTTTTCAACCCGGGCCTGCCCCAGGGACTGTAAAAAAATAAAAAAGAGGTGATCACCCTGTTTTTTTTTATCCCTGGAAGCCGCATTGATGATATCGCGGGCAGAGAAATTCATTTGAATTGGGAGGTTGAGGCCCGCCAGCAGCGATTTGATCCGATCCACATCGGCCGCCTGAATAAACCCTTTTTGTTTTGAAAACCGGGCTGCCGCCACCATGCCGGCAGATACCGCACGGCCATGGCCCCGGGGATCCAGCTTTTCAAAAGCATGGCCAATGGTGTGGCCGAAATTGAGTTTTCTTCGCTCTCCAGCTTCTCGTTCATCCGCCTGGACCACCTTTGATTTGATCGCCACGGAATCTGCCACCAGGCGCAATGTGACATCTCGATCCAGGGCCAGGGCCTTTTCCTGATTGGCTTCTATAAATTCCAACAAGTGAATATCTTTAATCAGTCCGTGTTTTACAATCTCGGCCAGACCGTTGGAGATTTCCGATTTTGGCAGGGTGTGCAGCATTTCAATATCGCAAATTACAAACTCTGGTTGATTAAACACGCCCACCATATTTTTAAAAGCATCTAAATTGACCCCGTTTTTACCGCCCACAGAGGCATCAACCTGGGAGAGCAAAGAGGTGGAGACAAATCCGAATTTCACCCCGCGAAGGAAAATTGAAGCGGCAAATCCAGTGATGTCACAGACAATGCCGCCGCCAATGCCCAATATAAATGACGAGCGGTCACACCCTAATGTTACCAGTTCCTTTAGAATAGATGTCACACTAGCAAGGGTTTTATTTTTTTCGCCGGTGCCGATGGTGATCACGGGCCCCTTGGGAAACCGACGGCCATAGAGACGCTGGATGTTTTCATCGGTTATAATGATTGGCGAAACGCCATATGGGATATATTCCATGACCTGGTCAAGGGAGTCCCCCACATGGATGACAGATTGGCCCTGACGGCCCTCAACAGTATATGTTTGCATTTCAAAAAAACTCCTAAATTTAAAGCAATGGGTATAGATTGGCGTGTATTGAAAAATTGTCAAGCACAATTACAATTTATGTTTGATTTTCAGGCGTTTTCATAATAGACTTTATCTAAACTCTATTTGGCATTAGAGTACTTAATCCAGTTACACGGCGCATGTTTACATGAAAGAATCATCTCCTTGGGTTCTTTTCTGTTTTGGGTGGGCAGACTTTGGTAAAAGACCCAGTCGGCCCATGGGCATTTATAAGAAAGTCTGTGTAAGTTACTCAGATCTTTCAATTTTTGTTGTGGGTCGAAGCCTGGGTGCTGATAAACCAGGGACGGCCCGTGGCGGTTATATCAAATAATCATGCCATGATTCGAAAAAAAAAGGGCTGACACCCTTTTGAAGATAATACAGTTGTTTGGGATACGGCAAAGTAAGGCAATACAACGCATGGAATATATTTCAAATAAAGGTGAACCGAATGATGCTGTGGAGGCCCTGGCCAACGGCATTGCCCATGATATGAATAATCTGCTGGGTGCCATCAAGGGGCATGCCTTTTTGATGATGCGGGACATTGACGCCACAACTCCCCTTTATGGGCATATTACCGAAATTTTGTCCTGTATTGACAAGGGGTCTGACATTGCAAATCAATTGCTGGGATTTGCCCAGGCGGATACGTTTTACAGGACCAGCATTGATGTAAACCGGCTGGTGAGAAAAACAGTGGAAAACCTGAATCTTCGAGGAAAACGGATCATTCTTGATGTGGAACTTGAGCCCAGACCACTTATGATAAAAGCCGATCCGGAAAGAATTAACCAGGTGGTATCCGCAGTTGTGGAAAATGCGCTTCAAGCCATGCCAACGGGTGGGAAGCTTTCCATTATAACGGAGTCTGCAGCCATTTTAAACGGTACAGCCGAAGCCTATGGTGTGGATACGGGGTATTTTTGTAAAATCACCATCACCGATACAGGAATCGGAATGGATAAGGAGACCCTGGAGAAAATTTTTAAGCCGTTTTATACGGCAAACCATCAAAAGTATCCTGACAGAAAGGGCTTGGGCCTCACATTTGCAAGGAAGATTGTCAGAAATCACAAAGGCGTCATTGATGTCTGGAGTTCTCCCCGAGTGGGGTCTTCTTTTTCCGTCATTCTTCCTCTGTTTGAGCCCATCCCCAATGAGGATGATATTCCCTTGGTCGAAAAGCAAATGGTCATGGGCAATGAGTTCATCCTCCTTGTAGATGACGAAGAACGGATTCTGACTGCCGGCAGGGAAATTTGCAAGGCCCTGGGATATAAAGTTATCACTGCCGGATCGGGCCAGGAAGCCGTAGCTGTTTACGCGGATCAAAAAAATGAGATCAACCTTGTGGTTCTGGATATGATCATGCCCGGCATGAACGGTCTGGAAACCTTCATGGCCCTAAAGCAGTTGAACCCGAAAATAAAAGCCTTACTCTCCACAGGATACGCCATTGACGACAAGGCCCAGGAGATGCTTAACCAGGGGTGTAAGGGCTATATCCTGAAACCCTATTCAGTCATTGATTTTTCCCATAAAATCCGTGAAATTCTTGATCAATAACGCCAGCAGATCACACTGGATTTTTCACAGAGGTTGCCTGCAACCCATGATGAAAGACCCGATTGGGGCTGCATGGTGCTTAAAAAAATACATTGATGGAATGGCATGATACACTTTGATAATGATTCGCCTGTAAAGCTCAAAGGGGTCGGCGGGGGGCTATGGCTCACCATAGATCCCTCCCATCCAGAATCAATTCTTATTGCTGAAATAGAACGATTGATCAAAAAATTGAACCATTTGGCCATCAATGCTGACGTGACCCTGGATGTGGGGGATGCCAAAGGGCAGGAAGAGCTGGTACAGCGGATCAAAGATCACCTGGAAAAGAATTTTGAGCTGGGCAGGATTTTAACAACACCCAAGAAACGCTCTATTCCTACGGAAAGAATCCGCCAAAGGGACCTGTCCAAAGGATGGAATCATCACAAAAGCAACGTGCTGATGCTCCGGGGACGGGTCCGTTCGGGCCAGAAAATTGAAGCCGCCAGGCACTTGGTGATTACTGGCGATGTCAATCCCGGCGCAGAACTTGTGGCGGGCGGAGATATTATTGTGCTTGGCCGGTTGGCAGGAAAGGCCCATGCCGGATACCCCAATAAGGAAGATGCGATGGTATTTGCTTTGGTATTTGAGCCATCCCATGTCAAAATTGGGCCGGTGTCGGCGGCGGGCAGTGAAGATGCCGCTGTGGGACAGCGTGCCGAATATGCGTCGGTGGAGGATCATGCCATTGTTGTCAAAGATTATATGAAAGCGGGGCCTTTTAAACGGATGCCCTGGCCCGAAACGATGTAGTGCCATCGAAAACGAAAAAGATAACCAAACGATATTGAGGTGTAACTTGGAAGGTAAAATCATTGTTGTAACATCGGGAAAAGGCGGCGTCGGGAAAACAACGGCAACCTCATCCATTGGTGCCGCCTTGGCCCTTGAGGGCAAGCGGGTCGCCATTGTGGACATGGATATCGGGCTGAGGAACCTGGATGTGGTCATGGGATTGGAGAACCGGATTGTATTCAACATTGTGGACGTGGTCCAGGGGCGGTGTAAGATTGAACAGGCCGCCATACGGGATCGGCGTATTGAGAACCTTTTTTTGATTCCCGCGTCCCAGAGTGACAACAAAGATGTGCTGACACCGGCGGGGGTGGAACGGGTGGCCAAAACACTGCGCAAAAAATTTGATTATGTCATCATGGATTCACCGGCTGGGATCGAGCGGGGATTTGAAAATTCAATTGTGGGCGCCAACGAGGCCCTGGTCGTCTGTACACCGGATGTGTCTGCGGTCAGGGATGCGGATCGCGTGATTGGCCTGCTCTATTCAAGGTCCCTGGAACCCCGTCTCATTGTCAACCGTATTGAGCCGGCCCGGGTGGCGCGTGGGGAAATGCTCAGCCACGAAGACGTGCTGGAAGTTCTTTCCATTGAGCTTGTCGGCCTGGTGCCCATGGATGACAAGGTATTGGTTTCTTCCAACACCGGCACACCGCTGGTTCTCCAAAACGATTCCAAAGCTGGCCAAGCCTTCCGCCGGATTGCCCGGCGTCTCAACGGGGCGTCTGATATTCCCATTGAAGTGCCAACCCACAAAACCAGCATGTGGAATAAGATCAGTAAAACTTTCGGTTTAAAATAAGGAGAACTGCACATGCTAAGCGGATTGTTAAAAAAGTTTACCGGACAGAAAAAAAGCAGTGATACGGCCAAAAAACGGCTTCAATTCTCTCTTATTTACGACAAGCTGGAAGTGAACGATACCACCCTCGTGGATCTCCAGAGCGATATTGTCAACGTTATTTCAAAGTATTTTGAAATCGACAAAGATGCCTTGGAGTTGAAGGTTAAACGCGATGATGAGGTATCGGCACTGGTTTTTAATACCCCGATTCTTCATGTAAAGCGTAAAAAAGCGGCTGACGCATAAAAAAAGCGACCGCCCCCGTATCAAGGAGCGGCCGCCTATCTCTAATTAAAAGGCGGTCGACAATTATGGCACAGGTTTGACGACTTTCACGGCCAATTCCTGGAGCTGTTTGGGTGCTGCCACTGAGGGGGCTTCTGTGAGTACGCAGGTCGCCTTTTGGGTTTTGGGGAAGGCAATGACATTTCGGATGGAGTCTTCCTTGCACAGCAGCATCACCAGCCGGTCCAGGCCAAAGGCCAGCCCACCATGGGGCGGCGCACCGGATTCCAGGGCGTCCAACAGGAAGCCAAATTTTTCTTTGGCCTCTTGTTCACCGATGCCCAGACAGTTGAAGATCTTTGCCTGGAGCTCGGTGTCATGAATACGGATGGAGCCGCCGCCAATCTCGATACCGTTGAGTACCAGGTCGTAGGCCCGGGAATTGACTTCAAGTGGGTCCGTTTCCAATTTGTCCAGATCAGATTCCAAAGGGGCAGTAAATGGATGGTGCAATGCCTGATAACGTTTTTCCCCTTCGTCATATTCAAACATGGGGAAATGCGTCACCCAGGTAAATTTATATTCGTTGTCGTCAATGAGGCCCAAGCGGCGGCCCAACTCATTGCGGAGCTGGCCCAGCGCTTCGTTGGTAATCTTGGGTTGATCCGCGACAAAAAAGACGATGTCTCCGGGTTCAAGATCCAGTCTTTTTTTCAACGCATTTTTTTCATCATCGGAGAAAAATTTGGCAATGGGGGATTGCCACTGGTCTTCCTTGATTTTGATCCAGGCCAGACCTTTGGCCTTGTATACGGCGGTAAACGCCGTCAATTCGTCAATCTGTTTTCTGGTAAAATCGGCACAGCCTTTGGCATTGATGGCCTTTACCAGGCCCCCGTTTTTGACCACCGACGCAAACACCTTAAAGTCGGCATTGGCCACAATGTCTGAGACATTGCACAGCTCCAGGCCGAATCTCAGGTCAGGCCGATCCAGGCCAAACCGCTCCATGGCTTCGGCATAGGTCAGGCAGGGGAAGGGGTCGGGCAGGTCCATATCCAGCACTTGTTTAAATATCTTTTTAATCAGCCCTTCAGCAACATCCATCACCTGGGTTTCATTCACAAAGGACATTTCCATATCAATCTGGGTGAATTCTGGCTGACGATCGGCCCGCAGATCTTCGTCTCTGAAACATTTGACGATCTGGTAGTAACGATCAAATCCCGCGATCATGAGCAGCTGTTTGAACAACTGGGGCGACTGGGGCAAGGCATAGAATTGGCCCGGGTTGACCCTGGAGGGGACCAGATAATCCCTTGCGCCTTCCGGGGTACTTTTGGTCAAAAATGGGGTTTCAATGTCAATGAATCCCTTTTCGTTCAAAAAGTTGCGGATGGCCATAGTGGCGTTGTGCCGGGCCAGGATGTTGTTTTTCAGCTGGTTGCGGCGAAGATCCAGATAACGGTACTTCAGGCGGATACTCTCGGAAGCGTCAACCCGATCCTCAATCTGAAATGCCGGGGTCTTTGCCCGGGAGAAGATTCTGAGTTCATCGACCATGATTTCAATGGTGCCGGTGACCATATTGGGATTGACCATGTCATCGGGCCGGGCCGCGACCCGGCCCCGAATCCCCAGAACATATTCGTTTCTGATTTCCTGGGCTTTGGCATGGACCGACTCGGATACCAGGGGATTGAACACGATCTGGGTGATGCCGTTTCGATCCCGCAGATCCACAAAAATAACCCCGCCATGATCCCGGCGATGCTGCACCCATCCCATGAGCACGACCTCCTGGCCGACATGGGATATCCCAAGTTCCATACAGGAGTGTGTCCGTTTCATCTCTCCAAGTAAATCCGTCACGTGTTTTTCCTTCAAGTCTAATTGATTATCTTGTCTTTATTTTTTCAGCAGGTCCAGAAGCGTTGGTACCAGCGTCTTTAGGGGAATATCCGTCTGCGTTTTAGTGTCCATATTTCTTAAAATGGCTTTGTTTTCTTCCAGTTCATTGCTCCCCACAATGAGCACATGGGCAGCCTTAAGCTTGTTGGCTCGTTTCATGAGGGCTTTCATGCTTTTCCCCCTGAAATCCGTATCTGTTCTCAGGCCGGCTGTGTTTAGGTCGCAGGACCAATGGAAGCTTTTTTCCAGGGCGGCATCCCCCAGGGGAACGATGAACAGATCCGGTCCATTGGCATCACTTCGCGGGTGCAATTGTTCCATCACTTCGACCAGGCGATCAAAGCCGATGGCAAAACCAATGGCCGGAGTAGCAGGGCCGCCCAGCTCTTCCACCAGGCGATCATACCGGCCGCCGCCGGCGACTGCGGACTGGGCACCCAGACTCGTCGTTTGAATTTCCCAGGCCGTCCTTGTGTAATAATCCAGCCCGCGAACCAGGGATTTGTCCACTTTAAAATCCACACCCTGTGTTTTCAGCGCTGTTTTTACTTTGGCAAAATGGTCGTTGCAGGCCGGGCATAGATAGTCTACGGTGGCAGGAGCCCCTGCCAAGGCATTTCGGCAAGTTTCCACTTTACAGTCCAGGATACGCAAGGGATTTTTTTTCATTCTCACGCGGCAGTTGCCGCAGAGTGTGTCTTTGCGTTCTCCCAGAAAATCCAGCAGGGCCTTCTGGAAGTCTGGACGGCAGGCCGGGCAGCCCAGGCTATTAATATGAGCGGACAGACCTGTCAGCCCCAGTCGTTTGAACAATTCATTGAGCAGAAAAATCAGCTCACTGTCGATGTAGGCAGATTCAATGCCGAAAACTTCCGCGTCGATTTGATAAAACTGGCGGTATCTGCCTTTCTGGGGGCGCTCTCTTCTGAACATGGGGCCAAAAAGAAAAAACTTTCTCACCGGCTCCGAGGCATACATTTTATGTTGGATATAAGACCGGCAGATGGCGGCAGTGGCTTCCGGCCGCAGGGTCAGCTTATCCCCGGATCGGTCCTCAAAGCTGTACATTTCTTTCTCGACAATGTCGGTGGTTTCTCCGATACTCCTGGCAAACAGGTTGGTTTTTTCAATGATGGGAATCCGAATTTCGGTATATCCAAATGCGCCGAACAGAGCGGCCGCTTCTTTTTCCACCCGCTGCCACAGGGCAATGTTTTCAGGTAGTATATCTCTGAACCCGCGTATGGTCTGCATGTTGCTCATCTTCAATCTATAAACTATAAAAAAGTTGTTGCAAAAAAAACGATCGTTGTATATAAATTAAAATCAACATCTTAGTCAATAGGGTAATCTAATAATCCTTTTTTTGATCTTATTTCGCAGTGACTTTATAGAAAATTAAACGATAAAAATTTTTAATATGTTCAATTAGTTAAATTTTTAAACCAAAATGTCACAAACGTGTTAATCAGGTGTGCCATGAGCAGGAGCCCCAGTTATCAAGCCCTTGAACAGAAAGTCAAACACTTAGAAAAGGCCTTAGCAAGTGCCCAAAGGGCAGAAGCGACAAATGCCGCACTTTTTCATATTGCCAGCGCATTAAATAATAGTGCGTCACTTCAGGATTTTTACCACGCCGTTCATCGGCATCTTTCTTCTCTCATGGACATGACCAATTTTTTTATTGCCGTTTATTACAAGGATAAAGATGCCATCCAATGCGTTTTCCAACGAGATAGCCACAATTCATTTTCACCAAAATGGATTTACAATTTCATTGATACGCCTTCATTAACCGGGGAGGTTATTCTCAGGCAGAAACCGTTATTGTTTGACGAGCAGCAACTCAGTGAGATGGCCGTCAAGGGATATTTAATGGGTCAACTGCCTAAAAACTGGCTGGGTGTACCCTTAATGGTTCAAAACGATATTCTTGGGGTAATGGCCGTGCAAAGCTACACCAATCCAGCTAAGTATAATCAGGAGCATTTGGATCTGCTCAGTTTTGTATCAGAGACCATTGCTGTGGCTATTGAAAAAAAATGGGCTGAAAAGGAACTTAAACGGGCCCGGGAGAAATTAATTCGGTCACAGAAATTCGAGGCCATCGGAACTCTGGCCGGGGGAATGGCCCATGATATTAACAACACCCTTTCCATTATTTTGGGCAATATCAACCTGGCCCAGATGGCCGCAGGTATGGACCCGGTAAAAAAATACCTTGCCGAGGCTGAGCTTGCAGTACGCCAGACCAAGGAACTGGCCTCAAAATTTGTGGTCTTTTCCAAGGGAAGTGGGATCATTAAATCCCATTTTGAGGTTCAAGGATTTCTCAAAGATATTCTGGAGAAATTGGAACAAGAAAAAAAGATCCTCTGCCGATTGGAAATAACAGATCTGCCCCAGATGATGGAAGCAGATGAAAATCAGTTGCGGGAGGCGCTGCGTAATATCATCATCAATGCGGCAGAAGCAGGGTCTGAAACCAATGTGGTTCAGGTGATTGCAGGGCGTCACCCGGAAAAAAGCGGCATGATTAAAATATCTGTTATCGATCATGGCCGAGGGATATTAGAAGATCATCTGGAAAAAATTTATAATCCCTATTTTTCAACCAAACCCATGTGCAACGATAAGGGCACGGGACTAGGATTGTCAATTGCCTGGGCCATTGTAAAAAACCATCAGGGGACGATTACCGTGGAATCCAAACCAGGTCATGGCACACGGGTCGATATTACTTTACCGGTATATCAAAAAGGAATCCCCAAACGCCAGACATCCAAGGTCGCAGCCCCAGCCCCCATTCACCGGCCTAGGCCCAGAAAATTTCTGGTGCTGTTCATGGATGATAATGCCATGATACGTAAAGTCGCTAAAAAAATCCTTGAACGGCTTGGATATGAACCGGTGATTGCCAAAACCGGTGAAGAGGCCGTTGAAAAATACCAGTCCTGCCTGGTGGCGGGCAAAATCATTGAAAAAGCCATTTTGGACCTGGAGGTCAAACGGGGCATGGGCGGTGTGGAAACCATGGAGAAGCTGCTGGCCTTAAATCCTGGCATTGAAGGCATTGTAGCTTCGGGCTATTCCGAAGACCCGGCCATGAAATCCTACGCCAATTTCGGGTTCTCTGCTGCCCTGTCAAAGCCGTTTTCCATTGACGCCTTAAAGAAAGCCTTACAATAGTTCACGCACCTGCCCTGAGTTTTACTTTCTGACGCTTACGGAGTTGGCATGGGCGTCCAGTCCTTCAGTCATGGCCAGGGTGATCACGTCATCGGCTTCCGACTTAAAGGCGGCTTGGGAATAGTGGATCAGGCTGGTCTTTTTTGTAAAATGCTCAACACCCAGGGCCGATGAGAACCTTGCTGTCCCTGCGGTAGGCAGAACGTGGTTGGGGCCGGCAATATAATCTCCCATAGGTTCCGGCGTGTATGGACCAATAAAGAGTGCGCCTGCGTTATGAATCCGGTCGATATATTCAAAGGGATTGTTTATGATGATTTCAAGATGTTCCGGGGCCAGGCGGTTGGACAGTTCAATGCCGGTTTCAATATCCGGTACCACCATGATTGCACCGAAGTTCTCAATGGATTCCTTTGCAATGTCTTTTCTTGACAATCGCTCCAACTGTGCTTCAAGTGCCGGCACCACTTTGTCCACAAGCGGCCTTGAATCCGTAATTAAAATGGCAGATGCCAGCACATCATGTTCCGCCTGGGACAGCAGATCGGCCGCAACACATTCCGGGTCTGCGCCTTTATCGGCAATGATCAGAATTTCACTGGGACCAGCGATCATGTCAATGCCCACAGTGCCGGATACGATTTTTTTAGCCAGGGTGACCCAGAGATTGCCCGGACCAACAATCACATCCACCTTGGGCACCAAATTCGTACCATAGGCCAAAGCGCCGATGGCCCAGGCGGAACCTGCTTTGAATACAGAATCAATCCCAACAGCTTTGGCTGCAGCAAGAATATGGGGATTGATTGTCCCATCTTTCATGGGGGGGGTCATCAGGCTGATGGATCCCACCCCTGCCACTTTGGCTGGAACACCACCCATGAGAACGGAAGAAACAAGCGGTGTTTTACCACCTTTGGCACCGGGCGCATAAATGCCTGCGGCCTGTACCGGTTTCACCATCTGGCCCACCATCACCCCATTTCGGGGCGTATCCATCCATGAGTTTTCACGCTGGCGGGCGTGAAATCTGGTGAGCTGCGCCACAGACCGATTCAGCGCCGTTGAAAAATCAGGCGTTATCTGAGTCAATGCCGCATCAAACTCCGCTTGCGATACCTTAAAATTGTCCAGGGTCACCGCCGGAGAGTCGAATTGATTGGTATATTCAATCAGAGCGTCATCCCCTCGGTTTTTTACATCATCCAGATAGGCCAGGACATTGTCATGGTCTTCTTTTGAAAACCCAAGCCCCCTGTTAATGGTATCTTGAACCCGCTTTTCCGCGGCCTTTGACGGATAATCAAATATTTTCATTGTATCTTTTCTCTATTTTTTTGTTTATCATAACGTTTATTTTTTATATGAAAGAACTATGCAAACCACTTAGGTCCTTTCATGAGTTGTTGTAGGCAGACCTCGGTGAAAGACCAAGACGGCCCATGGCCGTTATACCAGAAAGGTTTAGGTTTCGTAAATGAGATTTACCTAAATGTTGCAAACGTCCTTAGTTGACAGGTACTGATAATGAACCGATCCGGCATAGTCAATCTTCAAGTTAAAACCAGCTTCATCACGGCGTATGGGCTTTCTGATCCAGGACAACAAAGAGATGAAAATGAGGATACCATCTTCATTGATGACCAAGGCAGATATCTGATTGTCGCCGATGGTATGGGCGGTCAGCAAAACGGCGCCCGGGCAAGTGCCCTGGCTGTGGAAGTGGTGAACCGGCAATTGATGCCTCAGCGTATCCAGCAGGAACTTGCCGACATCACCCAGGCCGATAATGTGCCGCCCGAAATTGGCGGATTGTGTTCTGTCATAGGCGCTGCTGTCCATCAGGCGGGCCGACAGGTATACGGCATTAACACCCGGGAAAGTGAGTCTGAATATGACTTCATGGGCACCACCATGGCCGGTCTTTACCTATCCAAGGGGTATATCATTGGGTTTCACATTGGAGACAGCCGGATTTACAGGCTTCACAATAAATCGCTGACCCGGCTTACCCGAGATCACTCTATGTACCAGGACTGGGTGGACAGCGGAAAAATAGGAAAAAGTCCCAAAAAAAATATATTGACCCGTGCCATCGGGTTTGACCAATATGTTGAAACAGACATTCATTTCAGCAAATGTGCAAGAAATGATCTTTACCTGCTTTGCAGTGACGGTTTGACCAATATGGTGTCTGAACAGAGAATTGAAGCCGTGTTAAATGGATACGCAGATATTGCAGATGCGGCACAGGTATTGATCAATGATGCCAATTCTGCGGGGGGAGCAGATAATATCAGTGCGGTGTTATGCCGGATAGATAAATTATGAGTATTCTAAGATAAAGCCATCATGAGCCAAATTGATACATCAAACCGGAAAAAATACCTGGGAAAGTACAAAATTGTGGGCAGGCTGGGTCAAGGTGCCATGGGAATGGTGTATAAAGGGTTTGATCCATCCATAGAACGGTATGTGGCGTTGAAAACCATTAGTTCCCACCTTCGGCAGATGGATGATTCAGCCATTCAGGCATCCCTTAAACGGTTCAAACAGGAAGCTAAAATTGCCGGCCGACTGAACCACCCGAATATTGTATCGGTCTATGAATATGGTGAAGATAAAAACACCATCTTTATCGCCATGGAGTTTGTGGAAGGAAAGACGCTCAAGCAGATTTTAAAGACCCATAATGGTCTGGGATCACCGTTAAGAGCCGTACACCTGATGATTCAACTGCTTGAAGCGCTGAAGCACTCCCATGATAATGGGATTATCCACAGGGACATAAAGCCCGGCAATATTATCGTCACCACAGAAGGCGGTATTAAAGTCACTGATTTTGGTATCGCAAGGATCAACGCTTCAGAGTTAACCCAGATTGGGACCTTGCTGGGAACACCGAGTTACATTTCCCCGGAAATGCTGGATGACAAAGGAGTGGATGCCCGATCGGACCTGTTTTCTGCGGGGGTGGTGTTTTACCAATGCCTGGTTGGTCAAAAACCCTTTGAAGGTTCTGTCCAGCAGGTGATGAATAAGATTCTGACCCTGCCCCATACACCACCGTCGATTATTAATCCACAGCTGCCCCCTGAATTTGATCGGATCATGGATAAGGTGCTGGCCAAAAATCCGGATCATCGATACCAGAGCGCTGAGGATATGATCCAAGATTTAAAGCGCCTTTCCATAAGTACGCCGCAAAAGACACCAAAGGACCCAGTACCGCCTGCCCAAAAAAAAGTCTCATCTTTCAGAGAGGCACAAATTCTGGCGAGTTCGGCGCCCGATTCTCAACACCGCCATACAGATAAACCATTTGGGAGTCAGTTAGCCATCGCCTTGTCACTTTTAGGGGTGCTTATTATCACGGCATTTTATCTGTATTATGACCGAGTACTATCTGTGGAGACGCCAACACCGCCTCCTGAGCCGGTGGGACAGACAAATGTTTCCGAACCATTTCGGCCGCCATTGCCGGAACCTGAGCCAAAACCTGAAATTGTGCCCCCCAAACCACTTCCTTTGATCCTGAACGACCGGGATGCAAAAGTGAAGGCGTTCAAAGAGATGCTTGGAAAATCGACAAAAGGGGTCTCTTTGTCTGATATCCAGACAATATTGAAGCTGAAGGTCGCTCTTGTAAATCAATTAGAGCCTGAAGGTGATTTGGCCGATGCGTTGCAAGATGATTTTGAGACGGCTACCCTGAAAAGATACCTTGACGTGCATCAACGCGTTTCACTGGTGTCACAGGGACCGGTTGATCTGATTTGCCAAATTACCCCTGTCGGTGTCACATTGAAAAACAGGTTTCTTGCAGACGCGCCAGATGCCTTTATCCCTGCCCGGGAAATGATCACAACGGTGGCGGAGAGCCACACGCGGATTAAGGCGCTTATCAATCGACTGTATGCATTTAATACATTTAGCCTGTTGGGCAGTTTAAGTGAACAGACAGATCAAGCGCCCCGCATTACATTGGGAGATACCCTGAACAATACCTTTGTGATTGGAAATGAAACCAATATCTGTGTTGAGCCCGGGCAGGATGGGTATCTTATTTTATTGAACATCAACTCCGCCAATATTACCCTGTTGATGCCCCACTATATGGATAAGGATAACTTGATGCCGCAAGGCGTATCAAAATGTACAGGCAAGCTTGAAATCACCCCACCTGCGGGAACGGAAATGCTTGTTGCCTTTTTGTTTAAGGACAATTCATCGCTGGTGAACTTTAAGTACACGCTTTCAGCGCAGAATATGTTCCATGTGTGGGGGTATGATGAAAACAAGAGTTTTGAATTTTGTGAAAATATAGCGTATCATATGATCAATGCAACGGATAATATCTGGTCCATGGATAGCGAAATTATACGGATTAAGTATCCATAAGTTTAGAAATTGTCAAAAAAATAAAGGAGAACGACAATAATGCCTCCAGCAGCAAGAGTAGGCGATTTACACACCTGTCCGATGGTTAATCCTACAGGGGGTGTGCCCCATGTCGGCGGGCCGATTTTTCAAGGCGCAAGCAGTGTTTTAATTGGTTTTTTACCGGCGGCCCGGATGGGAGATATGGCCATCTGTGCGGGACCACCGGATTCAATTGCAATTGGCTCCACATCGGTTTTGATTGAAGGTAAGCCGGCCGCCCGGATGGGAGATATGACAGCCCATGGCGGCACGATCACTATAGGTCATCCACAGACTCTGATTGGTGGATAATCTTTAGGTGATTTTTTTATATGAAAGTCCGATGCAAACCCATTCGGTTCTTTCTATATTTGTTGTGGGCGAACCGAGGCGAAAAACCAGGTCCGCCCGTGGCGGTTATAGGAAACGTTGATGTGGCGAACACCATGAACCCTCAGATTTTACTTATCGTCGGCAGATCCAACTCTGGCAAAACCACCTTGGCTGAAAAATTGATACAGGAACTCACCAGCAGGGGCGTTTCCATTGGGTCGGTGAAGCACACACATGAAAAATTTGAATTTGATAAAAAAGGCAAAGATTCCTGGCGGCATAAACAAGCCGGGGCCACGGCCAGCCTTGTGGTCACCGACAGCCGGGTTGCCCTGGTTCGGGACGATGAACGGTCTGAAATTGAAAAAATGAAGACCTATCTTAAGGGTGTCGACTTGATTCTGGCCGAGGGATTCAAAACCCTGGCCCTGCCTAAAATTGAAATTTTCCGCACAAAAAGTCCCCATAATGCGCCGATCTGCCTTGAAGACTCCAATCTCAAGGCATTTGTCACGGACTCGGATTTCAGACCCGATGTCCCGATTTTTGGACTGGAAGATATTAAGGAGATCGCAGATCTGATCCAGGACGCCTTTTTGACAGCCGGGGAGGCCCAATAATTGCGTCATGCAATGAGGCATCGCCTGCCCCTTGAAACGGGATTTTTGCCTTGGATGATCGTTCTGTCACTCCTGTGGATTGGCACAGCGGCAACGGCCATGGCAGACGAAACCCGCTGCCTGACCCAATTTGACACGGGTGCTGTGAACTGGGGCACAGGAAAGATACAGGTTACGGGAAAAGCAGCACCGGAAGTCGGTCCTGACGGGGTACCTGTGGCCATGCCCGGGTCAGCCAGAGCCCATGCCATCCGAAATATTATTGCCACCCTCAAACAGATCCACATCACTGCGGATTTAACCGTGGGAGAATACGCATCCACCCACGATATTATTCTGGCCGGCATTGAAAAAACAGCCCAGGATGCGACCATTACCCGGCAACTTTACACATCGGCCATGGATGTGGAGATAAAGATGGAGGCCCCTTTTTTCGGTGGATTTCTTCAACTGGTGTTACCGGAGCATATCCGCGAAATCCCGATAATCAGTGATCAGACACCCGAATCTGGGGCCCATCCGCCCACAGCCACCTCTGTGGACCATCTGCCCTATTCCGGCCTGATTATTGATGCCCGAGGCCTGAACTTTTCACCCATCCTCTACCCGACCATTGTGGAAGAACAAGGCAAGGCGGTATATTCATCTATGTTTGTAAGCCGGGAATTTGCTGTTCAGCACGGCGTGGCTACATATTTATGTGAGATGTCCACCGCACTCTCCTTCGACAGAATCGGCACCCATCCACTGGTATTCAAAGCCTTGCGCCGAGGCACGGATAAAACCGGGGCCCTTGTGGTCAGCCTGACCGATGCCAAAACCCTGGAAAAAACAACCGAACGCCACAAATTTTTAAAAGAGTGCCGCGTTGTTATCGTAACCGATTAAGTTAAGCTGGTGGGTCTATCAGGGCGTTGTCCAGCAATCGGGACTTGCCCACATGAACGGCCATGGCAACCACGGTCTGTCGGTCAATTACCGCCATGGGTGCCAAGGTCTTTGGGTCACAGAACTCAATATAGTCCACCCGGGTATGCTCAAATCCATGGATATAATCGGCCATTGCTTTAACGATATCATGGGCGTCTTTTTCACCATCGGCAATGCGTTCTTTGGCCAAGGCAATGGATTTTGACAGACACAGGGCCACATCGCGCTGCGCCGGCGTCATGTAGGCATTCCGGGAACTCATGGCCAGGCCGTCTTTTTCCCGGACAATTTCCCCTGGGATAATTTCAATATCAAAATCAAGATCCTGGACCAATTGCTGAATGATCTGCAACTGCTGGTAATCTTTTTTGCCAAACACCGCCACATCGGGCATAACAATGTTAAACAGCTTGGTCACCACCGTGGCCACGCCCCCAAAGTGACCTGGACGGGATTTGCCGCAAAGATAATTGGGCAGGTGATCCAGGGCCACCCGGGTTTGATAATTTTTTCCATACATTTCATCGGCATGGGGCAAAAATACGGCCGTGGTGCCTGCGGCCTTGGCCAGCTTCAAATCCATTTCAATATTTTTTGGGTATGCGTCCAGATCTTCATTGGGACCGAACTGGGTGGGATTGACAAAAATACTCAGCACCAGTTCATCGCACAATGGTTTTCCCTGTTCCAGCAATGAAATATGGCCCTGGTGGAGAAATCCCATGGTAGGAACAAAACTGATGGTTCTCCCTTCACGTTTCTTTTGGGTTGCCCAGGCCCGCATCTCGGCTTTTGTTTTTAGAATCTCCATAATTTACTCCTGTCCCTGTTCTTTTGAAAGACCTATAAAACCCCATTTGGTTCTTTCATGATTTGTCGTGAGCAGACCTCGGTAAAAGACCAGGTCGGCCCATGGCCGCTATTCATATCAATCATGTTGTTTTCGTACAACGCCCTTTCCCAGTGACTATTCCTTAATATATCTTCTAAGTTGGAATGTCCATTGACTTTAATGGGCTTAACCATTAAGTGGTGGTAAATGTACGGCACCCCAAAAATTGCAGCACCATCTGGTTGCTTTTGGGATCTCCTGTCAAATGCCTGACATCTGCCCTGTCAAGGCCCTGCAATTTTTTCCCCTTTTTTTGTTTTAACGCACCTGTGTTTTTAGGTAACTATCTGTATTTTAAATACAATAATTTTATCTTATTGCCTTTGGCATGCCCTTTGCTTATTTCCTTTTCAGCTATTTACCCTCCCTTTATGAAAAGGAAAATGCCATGAAAGAGACCCTGAATAAATTCAGGCGCAATCTGTCAACGATATTGAGCCTGGTACTGACCTCTTCGGTTCGCCGGGCGGATGCATATAACAAGCTGAGCAGACGCATTGTCGACTTGAATCGGAAAAACTGCAAAGAAGAGATCATCAATGATGTGGCGGACTGCCTCAAGGAACTGCTGGGGTATCGACTGTTCGCATTTGTGGTGAAAAAAGAGGCGGTCCTTGATGTATGGCTGGATCCCCGAATGTACAAATCCTCTATGGAGGAAATTCTGCTCCAGGATTTTAACATGGGCAATGCCGAAGATATCCATTACCTGAACCATGAATTTAAAAACGGAGACGTTCAGGAGAAATTCAGCCTGGATACCCTGGTCCATTACGACCTTAAAGAAACCAACTGCCATGCCCGTCTCTATATGATGCCCTATAAGAGTCTGACCCCCTTCCACGACGAAGTGGTCCGCCTCATTCTTCAGGGATGTGCGGCGGCCCTGTCAAAACAGATTGAAATTGAAATGCTCAACGATGCCGCGGCCATTGATCCGCTCACAGGCTGCTATAACCGTCGGGCCCTTGAAACGCACTTGCTCAGCCAGGCGGCTGCGGCCCATCGCCATAACCGACCGCTGTCCGTTTTCATGTTTGACCTGGATCATTTTAAACGGGTGAATGACACATACGGCCACCTATGCGGCGATGAGGTGTTAAAGCAGGTAATCCGCATGACCCGAAAAAATATCAGACAAGAAGATATTTTGGCCAAATACGGGGGAGAGGAATTTATTGCCATCCTGCCGGAAACCAAAAAGGCACGGGCCATGGCACTGGCCGACCGGATCCGGGCAAAGATTGAAGCCATGCCCATTGCCTTTAATGGCAAAACCATTTACGTGACTGCCAGTTTCGGTGTGGCGGAATTGAAACCTGGCACCGATATCACCCGGCTCATTGAAGATGTTGATGCCATGCTATACAAAGCCAAACTAAACGGCAGAAATACGGTGATGCCCGGCCTGATCAAGGTGTGTAAATCTAAAGAGAGAACATCGTCGTCAGTTCGCATGGACTGTGTTTTGAGTTAAATCTGAATATTCACCACCCTGTCAGGGCGTCCAGTAAGGGTGCCCTGGATCACACGCCCCATAAATACCGGGTCACCGCTCGTGGTTTTGGGAATCCGATCATGGGTTTCCAAAATAACCCGGGTGCATGAGGTGCCGGCCTGCTGCCCTAAGGCCCGTATCATCCGGACAAGTTCTTCTCTGGCAAACGCGTCTGCCTTATCAAAAGCCTTAAATCTTCGGTTCCCTTTGATCCCTTCAATGACAAACCCGCCGGACCCAGGAATTATACTGACTTGCCGGCGTATCCTCACCTCCGATGTCACTGCTCCAATGGCGTTGGCCACATCGGCATCCTTTGGCAGAACCGCCTCGGCACCCAAAGGTTTCACTGCCCGTTTCAGAAAATAGTTAATCGGGGCGCCAATGCCAATGACTGGGCGTTTGAGTGTCACATTGATCTGGTACTGGTCATTGCCCCCGGCCATGAGATTCGCCATCAATACCTGGCAGACGGGACAGGTATCCATGGTATCAGAATCCGTTTCGTCATCCAATTGCCGTTTCAGCAACGCCATGGACAGCAGCCGCACGGTGTCATCCATCAATTCTAAGGCCAGTGCGTCCACCTCTTTTCCCGATAAATAGGCCAGAAAACCGGCATATTCTTGGGCCAGTTCTGTATCCCATCGCTGGAATTGCCCTGCCATATGCATCAGATCCGTGGGGGTGAGGCCACAGCGCTGAATCATAAAATTTTCTTCCAGCCGTTCCAGGGGAAGGCTGTGTTCGGAAAGCACACCAACAACAGCGGCCAATTCTTCAATGGCCATGGGCCGGGCCTTGAGACTGGTGACAATTTTTTCCTCCAGTGGCGTCAAGGTAAACGCCCTTACAGCACCGGTATACAAAAGGATCTGCATCCTATGGGAAGAGGTTGCGTAGCGGTTTAAATTCCGGCGCAAATACGCCATGGTCCCATGCACTTGGGGAAAATAACGGCCCAGCCAGGAGATGGGGGCCACCCGACTGGGACCAATGGTAAATTTACCTTTCACGAATGCGATGAGGCTGTCCCCCCCCAAACCGGTGGTGCGGATGTCCAGTGCCTTAACATGGGTTCGATGCCCGCCCACGTTGGAGCCGCTTTCGTTGAGGCGAACTTGACTGTCCGTGAGACCGGCCGTATCCGTAGTGGTGCCACCCATATCAACCACAATGGCATCTTTGATGCCGGTGAGGTGCCGGGCCCCGGCCACACTGGCTGCCGGGCCGGATAAAATGGTTTCCACGGGCCGTTCCCTGGCCATCTGTGCACTCATGAGGGTCCCGTCCCCTTTAACCACCACAATTGGAGCATGGATATCCAGGTTTTCCAGCACTGTCTCAAGATCATGGAGCAGACTGGTCAGCCGGGGAATGATCCGGGCGTTGAGCATGGCGGTGACGGCCCGTGTTTTAAAATTGAGGCTGTCGGATAGTTCATGGCCGCAGCTTACAAAACAACCGGTTTCTGCCTGAATCACGGCCTTGACTGCCAGCTCATGGGCCGGATTGATGGAACCCGCATATCCAGACACAGCAAAGGCGGTTACCCCTTGAGTCTCCACCATTTTTCGTGAAATGAAAGCCACCTGATCCCGGTCAACTGGTACCTTTTCTTTACCAGAAATATCCAGTACACCGCTGACAACGGCCTTGGGTTCGTGGGGAATGTCTTTCTCAATGCCCCCGGGCGGCATAATGATCATGCCCACCTTTTGTCCTTCTTGTTCAACAATGGCATTGGTGGCCAAGGTGGTGGACAGCGCCGTAAGCGCCACCTGTCCAAGAAGTTCCGCATCCAGCTGGGCCAGTGCTTTGGATATACCAAGGGTAAAATCCCATTTGGTGGTCAGGGATTTGGCCTTGCACAGCGTGGCCTTATTTTCCAGGTCATAGATCACCGCATCGGTATAGGTACCCCCCGCATCAATCCCCAGTCCCAGCCGGACATAGGGCATCTGGTCTGGTGTGTCTCCTGCGATCACGGTAATTTCTTTATCTTTGAGTACAATGCCGCCCTGCTTCCAAAGCGGCCGGGCAGACAGGGACGTGGTGATGGCGTCAAATCCGATGATGTGGTCCGGCGGCACAAAAAGCACCTGATCATCGGTGTGATCCGCTGTCATCATTTTGGCGATCAGTGTGTGGCTTCCCAGAATCTTTTCGTATTCCCACCCATAGGTCTGGGCCATCTCCCGGGCCTGGGCTTCATACTCGGACGAAGACTTGGCAACGGTTTCAATAAATGCAGCCCGCTGGTAATTGTTCTGCCAGGAATTAAAAAATTTAAATGTGGTGTCTGCCGTATCTTTGCCGTGGGATTTTAGCAGGTCATCATATTCCACCTTGTCTGGTCCCATCCAGACCTGTTGCCGCCGTTGTGATATGGGCTCGGTATTTTCCTCGCACCATCCGGCGGACAGATAATAGGTACCTGGAAATTTTTCAAACTGCGCCTTATAGGCCGGATCGCCCCCTAAAAACAGGGCAATGCAATCGTGGACTTTGGGAATCACCAGAGGGATCTGACGGGATCGCACCCCAATGGACCCTTTTCCACAAACCCCGTATCCGATGATGATCCGATCACCATCTTGTCTGTCCGATATGTCGTCAATGGCGGCCTGAAGTTTTTCCTTGAGCCGTTTGGGATTATTATGCAGACCCGCTTCAAGAAATGTATAGTCAAGGTCCATCCCCTGACTTCGGGCATGGAATTTCATATCTGCGGCCAATACGGCGCAGGCAATGACATAGGTTTTCAGCGCCACGATCTCCTCTGGAAATTTGAACAGTTAACTCGTTTAAAATACACCACGCGGTATCCATGTCAAGCAGCATTCGCTTTGGGGTCAGGGTGATCGCATGTAGGCTTGGCCTAAATTTTGATTCTTGTAAATTCAGTTAGTTGCAAAAATGATAGTTTTTTGCGGGTGTAACACAAAAAAGTGGAGAACTCGTTTGCTGGGAAAAATTAAATATTTCATCGAGCCGAAACACAACATATTGTATATCATAGCTGATAAAGCACTATGAAACGACGACTATCAATTGATAAAAAACAGACGTTTCTGAATATTGTCCTCAATTGCCACTTTTTTGTGTTGCACCCTGTGACAGTAAATGGCTTGCAGGACTTCTTCGCCATGGACTAGTGAAAGGTAGTTTTATTCCGCCTGAACATGTTCGTGAATGGCGTGAATTAAGCCGATTAAATTACAGGGATACCTTTAAATTACAGGGACACCTTACTCATTTATCAGGGTCAACGCATGTAAAAATTTGACATAATAAATTCAGATAGTTATAAAAAGGGCAAAAAACTATCATTTTTGCAACTAACTGAATTTACAAGAATCAAAATTTAGGCCAAGCCTACATGCGATCACCCTGACTTATTTATTGACAGAAGATAAAATATTTATATAACCGCCACGGGCCGCCCTGGGTCTATCAACACCACGGCACAGCCCACAACAAAGATTGAAAGATCTGAGTAACCTACACAGACTTTCATATAACGGCCACGGGCCGATCTGGTTGATCATCACCCAGGCTTCGACCCACAACAAAGATAGAAAGAATCCAGTTGGTTACTGGAGACTTTCATATAAAAAGTCTTACCATCGCACGAATGGCAAGGGCAGTGGCTCCGGATTTCCCTCACCACATCACGCAAAGGGGGAGAATAGACGGCAGCTTGTAAAACAACTGGAGACTATTTTAGACAGGGACTAAGGCCGAAAAAAACTGATCCTCTATAGGATCGTTATGAAAAATTTCTGGTTTAAAATATTGGTAGTTAAATTTTTAGTGATGGTTATAATGACAGCCAATAGTATTGCCGATGTGCCAGTAATTTCCGATGTACTTTTACATCCGGCGTTAATTAACGGGCATAAGGCAATCTTAATTAGTGGTTCCAATTTTACACAAGCAACGGAAATTAAATTTATTGGCGAGGTAAACGATGTGCAAAAAATAAAGTTCGTCAGTTCATTTAAGATAATAGATGACACGCTGATTCTATCGAATTTGCCAAATTTTGAGCCAATAAATTCTGCTGAAAATTCTCATAGCTGTGCAATTGAAGCGAAATTATTTATATCAAATCGGGATGGAGAATCCACAAAAATAATAAACGTTAATTTTGGAAATTATATGGACAAGGACTCCAATGTGCCATTGGAATCATCCTATCTTAATCAAAATCCGTTTGACAAAACGGTTCTTTCCATTGCCGGTAGTCAGGTAAGTGGTAACCATAAAAATCAAGCCATAGAGAGCTGCATAACCACCTATAGTTATGATGTGTTAGGCAGGATAAAAGAGGTTCGATATGAAGTCAAAAAAGAACCAAATTCCTGCATGTTTTGTCATATAAATTAATCACCTGTTCAGACTGCGACGGATCATTTACACAAGGATAAATTATGAATTTCAATTTATTAAAAAAAATTACCCGGCATTTTTTTTGGATAGTTCTTATGATAATTTATCCGGCATTTTGCTCTCAAGCCGGCGAAGCCCCTGACATTCAGGCCAATGAGGTCGTTGATGTTCAGACTGACGAATCCGCTGACATTGAGTCCGGCGAAGCCAGTGATACACAACCTGACGACACTACTGACACCCAGGCTGATGGAGTTCCGGTTGAGTATTTTAATACGAATATGAATAATATGATAGAAAGCTATGCCGGAAACGATGGGTCCGCAAACTACATCATACCTATTGAAGTCCCGGAAGGCAGGAATGGACTCACCCCTAAAATTACCCTTAGATATAATAGTAATCACAAGAATGGATATTTAGGTGTTGGTTGGCAAATCAACCTGGGTGCCATAAGAAGGGTTTACAAATATGGTATTGACTACTCTGAAAACCATTATGTTGTTGAGTCGGCTGACGGCTTAAAGGAGCTTGCAATACGTAATGCTGACTGGGGCAGCAATTACTATGGTTCAAAAATAGAAAATGATTTCACAA
>PDWJ01000619.1_pt1 | contig 50434 bp, 43 predicted proteins | sample 1430881 | NCBI WGS metagenome assembly PDWJ01 (sample SAMN01162460, study PRJNA174530) | Oral metagenome, whole genome shotgun sequencing project. | biome: Marine environment; feature: Marine mammal; material: Swab sample of the gingival sulcus; isolation source: swab sample of gingival sulcus...
ATAACCTGGAATTCCACTTATTGATAGAAAGGAAGTCCTTGTAACGTACAACAACTTGCAAAAACTTGCAATGATTTAAAAAAAGAACATATACAACGGGTGGTGCTACAGACCATGTTAGCCGGTGAACACGATGCCAGGTGCTGGTAGTTACATGTATTGTTTATCAGCACCTGTCATATTTGTCTCATGGCCCTATCATCACATATAATTGAACCTATTTACAATTCTTGTTGTTATATAAATTACTCAAATATGAGCGTCTTTCCTGAATTGCTTCAGTTGCCTGACCAGCGTCATAATAGGTATAGGCAAGACCTGGCAGCCAAAATAAGGCGGCCGCAACATTGGTTCCGGTCACACCTTTTTTGGCATTCACATCTCTTTCCGCCTGATTCAATTTTTCTAGCTCCATTCGAATTTCAGAGCACGATAGATTGTTGTCACCGATTTGAGTTACCTGAATTTTTTCTGATGTAGCACAGCCAATTAGCAGAAAAATACTCATAAAAATTCCTGCAGCTGCCTTTGTCTTTTTCATTTGATTTTCCCCTCTGGTTACCTTGATTTACAAAGTTGATAGATGGAAACAACCTACACGCTTTTCCTGCAACGGAAACAGTGTTCCCTCGTCATTTTACGTAACAGGATTTCCTGTAACGTCTTAAGGCTGTTTTTCGCTGTCGTCATTCTTGTCAGCAGCCGTTTGTTCAGAGCCTGGTTCAGAGCCTGGTTCCTGCTCATCAGTGGTTTTCTCCTCTGGCTGAGGTTCTGCCATAGCTTCCACCACCGTAGTATCCTCACGTTCTCCTTCATCGGCAAGATACGTCAATGTAATGGCCTTGTTGGCACGGGATTGCAAATGATGTTTCACCTCTTCTTCTGAGAGCAGGTCACGTGCACTGCTTCCTAAATGCTCGAAAACCGCCTTATAACTCCGTGTTAAATCATCAATTAAATCAGCAGTCTGGCCAAAATGCTCGCTCACTGAAGCTTTATAGTCAGCTAGTTCCTTTTCAGCTGCTTCAGCTTTTCGACTCGTTTCCTTCAGCCGGGAACCACCGCCTAACAGTTTACCGATTACAATACCGATAATGAATATAGCTACAGCAGCCACTACCAAAACAATCAATACATTTTCTTGTATCATAACTCCCTCAAATAAAAAAATTTCTCCAGATAAAAAACAGCCCGATTACCAGCAAAACCAGAAACGTGACCTGTTAGCAAGCATGGTCACGTATACTGAGCAGAAATACCATTATACAAATATCATTAAAAATAGCCAACTCTAACGCAGTCGGCATATTTTTTCTGTAAAATAAACGAAATAGTTTATAACGCCACAGCAATTCGAGTAACTATAGCATATTTTAGCGAATCCATGTTATAAAATGGATTGTTATGGACAGACGCTGCCGTTCAACGAAACCCCTGGCAAACGAGTAGTACACTCGTACCTGAATCAGGGAACGAAATACAGACAGCGGTTTTTTACACCTGCAGCACTATAAAATTCAACAACAAATGAGGTATACGATGATGAAGAAAAGCATACAAGAAAATGCGTACCTGATGACTCGAATTCTCCCCTTATTTTCATTTCTGTTGCTTGCCTATCTGCTGTCGACGGCATTTGATGTGCATATCAATGCCGTTGCATTGACAATTGTCCTGATGATTATTTTTTGTCTTTCCAAGATGCCGGTGGCTATTGCCCTGTTATTGGCTGCGCTGTTAGGCGGCCTGCACGCCGGTCTGTCGTTTGAAAAAACCATCACCGCCTTTAACGACAACCTTTTAATTGGGGCGCAGGTCGGTATGACCTACATTATGATAGGTGCCTTTGCCGTGGCACTGTCACGCAGTGGATTGTTAGAACTCCTGGCAAAAAAGTTGGTAGGCCGCTTACAACATTCTGACAGCAAGATGGAAAAAGGCCTGAAATGGACGCTTTTCTTGATTTTCATTATTGCATCCCTGGCCTCGCAAAATATTGTTCCCGTGCATATCGCCTTTATTCCCATCTTAATTCCACCGCTGCTCGGGCTCATGAATCGTCTCCAGCTTGACCGGCGTGCTGTAGCCTGCATTCTGGCCTGTTCGATCAGTGCCAGCTATTTATTGCTGCCAATCGGATTTGGAGCAATTTATCTGGAAGAGATACTGCTCGCCAACTTAAATGACATCGGTCAAGTTCACGGTATTACGGCAACAGCCAGCATGGCACCCAAAGCGATGTTCTGGCCGGTAATGGGCATTATCGCCGGGATGTTTTTCGCTATTTTCGTTACCTATCGAAAGCCAAGACAGTATAAAACAATCGAAAATACAAAAGTTGCTGATTGTAACGAGGTAGCCAAAATCAACACAGCACAACTGATTACCACTATTGTGGCAATTATCGTCGCCCTCGTTTGTCAGATTTTGTTTGATTCGCTGCTCATAGGTGGAATGACGGGATTTATTATTCTCAGTTTTGCCGGTATTTTTAAATGGCAGCAGCAGGACGATGTTTTTACCAAAGGTATACAGATGATGATGCAGATTGCCGTCATCATGACGATTGCCTCCGGATTTGCCGGTGTATTGACGGCAACCGGTGATATTGAACCGCTGGTAAAATCAGCCACCAGTTTTATCGGTAACAATCAACTGTTTGGCGTTGCCATGATGCTCATTGTCGGACTGTTTATCACTATCGGTTTTGGTGATTCCTTTGCCTCAGTACCAATTCTGGCACCCATTTATATACCGCTTGCAGTTGCGCTTGGTTTCTCGCCCCTGGCCTGTATGGCTATTCTCGGCTCTTCAGCAGCACTTGGTGATGCCGGCTCACCGGCCTCGACAATTACCCTGGGGGCAACAGCAGGCCTAAACGCAGATGGTCAACATGACCACATTAAAGACAGTGTGATCCCGACATTCTTCCACGCAAACTTTGGTATGATCCTGTTTACCTGGATCGCCGTGGCAATCATGTCCTAGCAGGAAGGCTGTTTGACAAACATTGCCAGGCAAATCCTGGAATCAGAACCGGCGTTATGAGCCATCCGGAAAACTTGCCAGAGACAACCTGCTTCTGCGCGTAGAAGAAAAACGGGAGTGCAGTTCGACAGAACTGCTTTTTTACAATTGTCTGTCAAGTTTTCGGTTGCTGTGTGCAGTAGAAAACCTTTATTGTAAAGGCTCTTCTTATACTGCGGAGCAAAAATTACATGAAGATCACAGAAAAAACCGTAATCGACCACTATTATCAGGCGTTGGTGGAAAAAAATCCTGAATATCTGGGTGTATTCTTTGTTGGTGTAAAAACCACAGGAATATTCTGTCTTCCCACCTGTCATGCCAGAAAGCCGAAAAAAGAGAATGTTGAATTTTACCGAACTGTTAATGAGGTGGTAGTGGCAGGCTACCGCCCCTGTAAAATCTGTAAACCCACAGAAAATGCCTATGAACCGCCAGAAGCTGTCAAAAAAGCCCTGCAGATGGTTATAGATAATCCAAAACGTAAAATCACCGACCACGACCTCGAACAACGAAACATCAGCCCCAGTGCAGTCAGACGCTGGTTTTCATTGCACTATAAAATGACCTATCATGCCTTTCAACGCATGTACCGGATCAACACGGCCTATGACGAGCTGCAGCAGGGTAAAACAGCCACGGAAACAGCTTTTGATTCAGGGTATTCCTCGCTCAGCGGCTTTGGCTACACCTATAAAAAACTCACTGGCCAGTCGCCATCGCAAGCTGATACTCAACGTATCATTCAAATAAATCGCCTGACCACCCCCCTTGGACCAATGTTTATTGGCTCAACAGATCAGGGCATTTGCCTTTTGGAGTTTACAAACCGCAAAGCCCTGGAAAAAGAATTGCAGGATCTGCAGCAAAGACGTAACGCCCGGATTTTACCCGGTGAAAACACCCATATCAAAAAGGCCAGAGCCGAACTGGATGAATATTTTGCCGGACGGCTCCGCCAATTTACCGTTGCGCTTGATCCCGTTGGAACGCCTTTCCGACAAATGGTTTGGCAGTCGCTGCTAACCATTCCATACGGAACAACAATCAGCTATCTTGACCAGGCAAAAGGGCTGGGACGTGAAAAAAGCGTACGTGCTGTTGCTTCTGCAAACGGCTATAACAAGATCTCCATCATCATTCCCTGTCACCGTGTTATCGGAAGCGACGGCAGTCTAAAAGGATATGGCGGCAGAGTAGAGCGAAAAAAATGGCTTATTGAACTGGAGAAGAGTAATCGGTAACCTATGGTTGCATGGTTGCAATTACAGCCGCACTGATCATTTTTCATTTCCCATTTTCATTTTTTCTATTAGGATATCCTCACAATTATGGAACGTGTTATCATTGTTGGAGATCTTCCATACGATCAGGTGATTTTTATCGGAAAACGGATCTTCATGGTTGTACAATAACAAACAATGATTTTCATGCTTTTACGGTGGACAGGCAAACTGATCCAGTCATTCAGGTTGCTCGGTATTCCCTCCTTTAATCAGGAGCTTTTACGATGATACGCACTATTTTCTGGTTCACTTATTTCTGGATCTTTGCAATATTCAGTATCTTTCTTATCCTGCCATACTGGCTGCTGCGCGCCTTGAGGCAAAAGTTGAGAGCAGACAAATATCTGAAAACCATAGTTACGTTCTGGTCTAAAAGCCTCATTGCCATAGCCGGTGGACAAGTAAGGGTACACGGTATTGAAAACGTACCGTCTAAGACACGGATATGCTATATCGCCAATCACCAGGGGAATTTTGACATTCCCCTGACCCTTGCCTACCTGCCGGGTCTGATCGGATATATCGCCAAAAAAGAATTACGAAGGATGCCCATTATTAATCTCTGGATGTATGCCCTTGGATGTATCTTTATTGACCGCAAAGACAGGCGGGCTGCAGTTGCAGTTATCAGAAAGGGCGTAGAAGCCATATCGGGTGGAAGGAGGCTTCTTCTCTTTCCTGAGGGGACAAGGAGCCAGGGAGCACAACTGAAACATTTTAAAAGCGGCAGTCTCAAACTGCCTATCCGCGCAGGGGCAACTATCATTCCGGTAAGTATCTCAGGATCCTACAAACTTCTCGAACAAACAGGAAAAATGACCCCGGCAGAAGTTCATCTCACTATCCACCCCCCGATTGATGGTGGAAAATACGCAGAGGACGAGACAAAAAAACTCGCCGAAACCCTTGAGAATACCATAAAATCAGGATTAGAGCCGTAAGATTGTTTTCACGAATATCGCAACTTGTCTCCAGACTCATCTATTGCGGGCTATGTGGTTGCTCAGCATATCAGCTTTGACCAGCGGTTGACAGAATCCCAAAAAGCCTTACAACAGAAAAAGGAACATAGTAGATTAAGGGAAAAACAGCCTCCATCATAGGCCTGATAGATAATACATGAGAGATGGACATCTGTCCTTTCATACCCCTATCGTTACTATGGTGGAGATTGGACAAAAGGGAACCCGATGTTTCAGGAGAGAACACATGCAGTCACTACCCCGTTCGTTTTTACTGGCAATTGGATTGTTATTGATCACCAGTCTCTATGCTCTGGCAGCCGATTGTCCCAACACCCCATGGCAGATACTGCCCAATTACGTTCCTGGCCATGGAACACCATGTGAGCTGGTTGGCCTGGACACACATAAAGGTATCTGCGAGCCTGGACATCAGTTTGAAACCCGCTGCGATGATGCCTCGGGAGGACGCTATAAAATCTGTCAGGGGCCGAGAAGATGTACGTCTGACAGACCTGTGCCAATTCCTCCCATACCTGATTGCAGCAGATGGGATTACAGACACAACCAGCCATGTCGGTGGGGCATGATAAACAGTGACTGTAGAGAAGACTGTGAAACCAGGGTCCCCCCTCCAAACCCTCCCGATTGTAGCAGATGGGATTACAGACACAACCAGCCATGTCGATGGGGCATGATAAACAGTGACTGTAGAGGGGACTGTGAAACCAGAATGGAAAGCCCCTATCCCGGCGACTGTACCAAGTGGAATTTCAAAAAAAATCGTCCCTGCGCGCCGGGCAGAGTTAACACTGACTGCAGGGGGAACTGTGAAACGAGGACAGGTGTCCCCCCATATCCCCCGGACTGTCATTACTGGGACTTTGATAAAAACAAGCCCTGTCCCCGTGGCTACATTAATCGCGACTGCTACGGAAGCTGTGGCCGTCTATAAAGAAGAGTAACGCTCATTTTTCCAGGCGGGAAAAACCTGCCCCCATCACATCCCGCCAGGAAAAATGACAGGAGTGGCATATGAACAAAGGTGGTATTCTGGTATCAGGAAAAATCTTTTCCTTTCATTTCATCTGCCTGATTTTTCTTTTTCCAATAGCTGCCGGCGCCGCACTACTTTCCCCAGCTGTGCAACAGGAATCTGTAACAGTAACGGGCAGCATGATCTTTGAGAAAGGCAGCGACATTTATCTTCAATCTTACCCCTCCGGGAAAATGGAGCGGATAGCCTCTGCGAGCAGATACCCCAGATGGTCATCTTCCGGCAAGCAGTTTGCCTTCATACAGGGAAAAGATATTGTTACAGTCCGGGCTGATGATCCTCAGCCTACACAGCACAGGAGAATATCAGCGGAAGCACCACATGCGTTAAGTTTTTCACAAAACGATACGCATCTGCTCTATAATGATGGTAACATCCTCTACGAACTCAACCTTGCTGACAACTCTGTCAAAAAGCTGTTTACATCACATACCATCTACGAGATAGACAGCAGCAGAAGTGGAGATAAAATAGCTTTCACAGAAAAGCCGCTCAGCGGCTATCAGGTGGTTTTATTCGACCGTAAAGACAAAACGATGCGAACAGTAAGGAAGGGTTGCAGTGCTTCAATATCTCCGGATGGCAGCCTTGTTTCAGTTCTTTCCGGTAACCACAGGAAACTGTTCATATACGATACAGAAAATCTGGAGATTGCTGAAATCCTTGACGCTCCACCAGCGAAAAAATTTGATAATCAGGCATGGTCGAATGATAAAGACCTTGTTCTCTCGACCATCGAAGGAAAAGCAACCTCACTGGCATTGCATAATATCAGGAATTCCGCTTATATCATACTTACTCCACTGGAAGATTACGACCGGGGTGATTTCTTTCTCAGCAAGCACGATTGAGCTTATTCGACACGTGTCCCACTTTCAATACGGCACCCCTTGAGCACCGTATAGGGCGCGACCACCACATTATCTCCAAGATGACAGTCTTTCAGGATTACACCGTTTTCAAGGATGCAGTTTTCACCTATAACACTTCTCCCCTCAACACTGACATTGGCTTTCAACAAAGAATCCACACCAACTGTAGAAAAAGGAGACACGGAAACACTTGCTGCATCTGTTATGGCAACCCCGGAACGCATAAGTTCCATATTCCTTTCCTGCTGCATTTTTCTATGGGCAGCTTCAAGCTCAACCCTGGAATTAACGCCCAACACCTCCATCGCATTCTCATTGCAGTATCGAATGATCTTTTTATTCTTTCGAACAGCATAGGCAACAATATCGGTTAGATAAAACTCTCCCTGGCTGTTATCAGGCGTTATGGAGGAGAGTCCCTCAAACAGCAGTGCACGGTTAACAAGATAGATACCTGAATTGACTTCACAGATCTTTTTCTGAAGCTCATCGGCCTCCTTTTCCTCAACGATTTCCTGTACCTGATCTTCATCTATCAGAACACGTCCATAACCCGTTGGATTTTCCAGCGTTGTTGTCATCACCGAAAGATCTGCCTGATTATGCTGGTGTTCCGCAAGCATACGCTCTATCGATGTACGTGCTATCAATGGCGTATCACCACATAAAATCAATACCAATCCATCGTCTTCAGGGATCACCTTTTCAGTCATCAAAACAGCATGCCCCGTTCCCAGCTGTTCCGCCTGGCGGACAGGTATAACATCATATCCCTGCAGGCTCTGTCGCACATTCTCTTCCTGATGACCGACAATTACAACAACTCTCTCAGGTCCAAGCGCAACTACAGCATCAAGCACATGGTGGATCATCGGCTTGTAAAAAACCTCATGCAGTACCTTTGCCTTTTTCGATTTCATTCTGGTTCCTTTACCGGCAGCAAGTACTACAGCCGAAAGTATCACTTTTCTATTCATCTTCGTCCTTTATTTTTCAGGTCTCTTTTTTCCAGTTACTATCTTTTAAAATCGAGAAACCGCAACAAGAATGTATTTTCATGCAAAACCTGCTTCTATGCAATGGAAAAGTATGATACGGTACAAAGACTCACAGTTTTTCATCCTGTATATTCTATTATTTTGCAAATATTCCCCGTTACAAAGGAGAGTCGACCAATGAGCGATTTAAAAAAAATGTACAACACCATTCTTGGAGATCACTTCCCCATGGAAATGACCATTTCTTTCGGCGAACAAAAACTTTTTTATAGAAAAAGAACATGGAAGATAACAAAAGAAGATGGCTCGGTCGATGAACGCGGTCTTCGCTATGGTGAAAACCCCGACCAGGAGGCTGCTCTTTACCAGCTGGTCAACGGTAATCTCATTTTAGGCAAGTGTTCGTTTATCAATCCTGAAAACGGCCTTGTCTCGGCAATTACAGAAGAAGACATGCTGCAGGCGGGAAAACATCCTGGGAAAATTAATCTTACCGATATTGATAATGGATTGAATATAATCAAATATCTCATGGACTCACCTGCTGCCATAATTCTCAAGCATAATAATCCCTGCGGTGCTGCTGTTGCTCGTTCACTGGCAGAAGCCTACGACAGGGCAAACAGGGCTGATCGTATCGCCGCCTTTGGAGGTGCAGTTGTCATGAACAGGGCCTGTGACAAGCAGACTGCCGAGCTGCTTGCGACAAACTATCTGGAAGTGGTCTGCGCGCCGGCCTTTGAAGAAGGTGTACTGGATATCTTACAGCAAAGAGCAAACCTTCGTATCATCCAGATACCAGCAATAGACACGCTCGCGGCCTTCGAGAATTTCCGTTTTGTTGATTTTAAAAGCTTGATTGACGGCGGCATTATCGTCCAGCAATCTGCCAGAAACACAATGAGATCGCCTTCAGATCTTCAACCTGCCGTTGCCACCTGGAAAGGAAAGGAGTACCGCTGTGAACGTCAGCCCACAGACAGGGAGCTGAGAGACATGATTTTTGGCTGGGCTATTGAACACGGGGTCACCTCCAACTCTGTCCTCTATGTAAAAGATGGCTGCACAGTGGGAATTGGAACCGGTGAACAGGACAGGGTGGGAGTTGCCGAAATCGCTGTGCATAAAGCCTATGTAAAATATGCTGACATGCTCTGTTTTGACGCATACAACCTCTCGTATGCGGATTTCTGTTTGCAGATAAAAAAAGGTGAAAGGTCAGAAGAACAAAAAGAAGAAATTGACCAAAAGGTGCAGCAAGACAGAGCAAATCTCCCGGGAGCTGTGATGATTTCTGATGCCTTTTTCCCGTTCAGGGACGGAGCTGATGTAGGCATCAAACAGGGGATCTCCGCCATACTGCAGGCTGGCGGCTCGATGCGTGATTTTGAGACCATCGAAGCCTGCAATAGAGCCTCCCCGCAGGTGGCAATGATGTTCACAGGGCAGCGCTCGTTCAAGCATTGATGCGATGATACATGCTCAGCAAGGATGCGGGCTAGGCAACGACCGTCCTGAAAAAAACAACATAGACCAGTATTCCCAGGGAGAAGAACAGTAAAAACAGGAAAAAGAGTGGCCACAGAAGCCTCTTGAAAGAGAATCCTCCTGTTTTTTTGCTTTTCTTCCCCGGGCGTCTTCTTTTCGCCGCTGCTGCAGGTTTCTTTTTCCTTGTCGCCATTGAACAGCTTTATTTTTCCCGGGTAAGCGTATAGGCAGCAATTCCAGTAAGGATGTTTCGATCGTCCTCCTGCCATTTCCTGTCAAAAGCTCGGGTTAACGCCTGTAAGGCCTCCTCTATACACTGTTCCGCCTTACGCCTGGCTCTCGTGAAACCATCATATTTATAGACAATACCCCTCACTTCCTGAAAACAGGCAGTGCGTGCCTCACTGTCTGAGAAAATTGATAAAAACCTCTCCCTGTTTTCATCGTCAGCGGCCTCCAAGGCATAGACGAGCGGCAACGTCATTTTCCCTTCCGCCAGATCGTTACCCACGACCTTTCCTGTTTTTCCAGGATCGCCGGTGAAGTCAAGGATATCGTCGATTATCTGAAAGGCATAGCCCATCCCTTCACCATATTGTAATAATGCCCGAGACTGATCGGTACTGGCTCCGCCCAATAATCCTCCAATCCGCACAGCGGCTGTAATCAACGAAGCAGTTTTACCATAGATTGCCTTGAAATAGTCATCTTCTGTCTGCGAGCTCCTGGCAATATTGCGTAACTGGACAAACTCACCATTGACAAGGCTGCGCGTTGCACTGCACAGGATCTCAAGTGAACCAACACCACCATACCGACCAACCAGATCCATGGCTCTGGCATGTAAAAAATCACCTGTTAAAATTGCCCCGTCCAGGCCAAATTTCTTTACTACAGATGCCTTCCCGCGACGCATCTCTGCCTTATCAATAACATCATCATGGAAAAGGGTAGCCAGATGGAGGTACTCCAGGGCAATTGCTACTTTCAGTACATCTTCATTTTCAGCACCGCATAATCTTGCAGAAATCACAGTGAGCAGCGGACGGATCCTTTTCCCGCCACTGCCAACACCATAAGAAACAATTTCTGTAAGATAGGGATCAACCTCTGGTGCCCATTCATTTATATCTTCCTTGAGGCATCTTTCAATCCGTGCAATATCAGGCTGTATAGCCTGGAGCAGTTCGTCAAAAACAGACATTTTTCACCATTTCACATTTCATCGATTTTTTCCAGAAACGCACCTGCCAATTCCATACTTCTTACTACAGGAGCAGGAGGAAGAGAAGCCCGAAAAACCCTTCCGTATCCCTTTTTATACAATCTTGTGTCCATCAGTGCAATCAGTCCTTTATCACTGCCTGTCCTGATAAGCCGGCCAACTCCCTGCCTCAAAGTCAAGATCGCCCGAGGCACCTGAAAATCAAAAAAGGGATTTCCACCGGAATCCCGTACATCTGTAATTCTTGCCTGCAATACAGGGTCACTTGGTACTTCAAAGGGCAGCTTGTCAATAATAACACAGCTCAATGATGATCCGGGTACATCTATACCCTCCCAAAAACTGGCGACAGCAACCAGGACTGAGGATTCTTCTTCCCTGAATCTAAGCAGCAATGCATGCCTGGAAGCGCTTCCCTGTACCAGAATGGGATATTCCACCCGCTCTTCAAGATAGGAGGCAACAAGATCCATACCGCGAAAACTGGTGCATAAAACGAGTGCCCTGCCCTTGCTCATCTCTATTATTTTTTCAATCTCCCTGCACAAGGCATCAGAGTAACCATGATCTGTCGGCATCGGGAACGAATTATCGGGAACGTAAACGGCAGCATTTTCCTGATAATTAAAGGGAGAGGCAAACCGCCTGGTTGTAACGTCTCCGACCAGCCCTAACCTGTCACAGACATAGGAAAAATCACCGCCGGAAGTTAATGTCGCTGAGGTAAAAATACAAAACCGCGTCTCCCTGTACAGGGTATCCTGTAAAATTCCTGCAATCTGTACAGGTGTGGCAGAGAGTGCAACCGCCCGATCCCGACGTTCATACCAGTGCACGTAGGCTCCATCTTGAGCCACAACATCCGGCAGAGCAATTGCGATCAAGCCATCATGCAGTTCATGAACTCTCCGGGCAAGGGTTCGCCAGCCTTCGCCATTATTATCCAGCTCCTCTATTTCCTTTTCCACATGCTCAAAGCTCGCGGAAAGCTCTTTTACCAGATCATACCAGGCGGGAGTATTTTCAATGAACTCAAAGAGCGGAAACCGCCCCTTCTCTGACGGGAAGATATCACTAAACTGTTCAGTTACACCTTTTAAAGAACGAACCATTGCAATAATCTTATCAGCCCGGGATGGAGATAAATCTGCCTCAGCCTGTCTTTCAACATCAACTACAAAGTCATACACCTGGTACTGGCTGAAACGTTTGCCAAAAAACGTTGAGGCAACATTTTCAATGTGATGAGCCTCATCAAAGATAACTCCTTCATAGCGGGGCAGCACCTCCCCATAGCCTTTGCTTCTCAAGGCAAGGTCAGAGAAAAACAGGTGATGATTCACCACCAGTAATTGAGCCAAGCCAGCATTTTTACGCAGTTCATTGATAAAGCAGTATGATGCCTCGGGACAATCACTGCCAAGACATTGATGCGATTGCGAAGAAATCTGGGGCCATAGAGAGGAAGAATCCCGCAGCCAGGAAAGTTCCGCCTTGTCACCTGTTTCAGTACTTTCCAGCCAGGCATCAATTTTGGAAAGCACCTCGTCTTCGACAAGAGCAGGCATTCTCGAGCTGCGATACTGCCGCCAGCGATACAAACAGAGATAATTTTGCCGTCCCTTCACACAAACAACCGGAATTTGTTGTCCGAGCATCTGTTCTAAAAATGGGATTTCCTTTTTCAGGATCTGATCCTGAAGGGTTATTGTGGCTGTGGATATAACTGTACGCTTACCTGACAGTATGGCAGGCAGGAGATAGGCTATGGTTTTTCCAATGCCGGTTTCGGCCTCGACCACCAGGATTTCAGCCTCTTCCCTTTCTTCGAATATTTCTGTTGCAAGTACATCAGAGACCGCTTCAGCCATCTGAATTTGCCCCTTGCGGGCTTCAAAACCAGAAAAACGAGAAGACAGCAGCCCATCTTGTCCCAGATATCTCTCCATCATTGTCCCCTATCACCCTCGATACCTTGCACAGGTGTCTATCACAAAAGTCAGCCTGGTCTTCTTGTAATAGTACTTCCCGGAAAACTGCAATAAAACAGCGGATGCTGCCACATTCCGTTGCTGGTTATACGATTTTTATTTTTATTTTTCAACTAAACCGTTACACTTATCATTATTTCACACCAGCACATTGATGATCTTAATATGGTTGAACTTCTAACACAAAAAGACACCACTGCCGCCCGGGAACCAAACAATTATCTCGAAAAAGGAGAGGTGGTCGTCATTGTTGACAACTCTGATGAGATCCTTCTGCTACTCGAACATTATCTCTCTCTCCTGCACATTCAATGTGTAAAAGCAAAGAGCTGGGAAGATGTATGCCGCGCCTTCGAACACCATAATGTGGCCAGTATCCTGCTTGATATTGAACTGCCTGATAAGCACGGTACAGAGATACTCGCTGAAATTGCTCCGGCAAATCCGCAACTGGGTATCATCATGGTTACAGACAACATTGATATCCATATAGCACTCGATTGCCTTCGCAAGGGCGCAGATGATTATCTGACAAAGCCGGTTTCACTTACCCAGTTTAATCATACCATCTATCGGGTACTCAGGAAGAGACATCTCAGTATTCAAAACAGGAGATTTCAAAAAAAGCTTGAGCGTACCAGCACAAAAATGCAGTTTCTTCACGACCTGACCCTGAAGATGAACAGTGCTTACCTCAATACGCACGAACTCGACAATTTACTACTGGCGATATTAACAGGTATCACCTCAGAAGAGGGACTCGGCTTTAATCGGGCTCTTCTTGCCTTGTATGACAACTCAGGAATGCTCTGCGGAAAATCTGCCATTGGTCCTTCAAGCATTGCAGAGGCTGGTGCTGTCTGGAATGATCTGAAACAAAAACGTCTGGGACTCCATGAGCTTCTCACCAAAATCCCGGCCCAACCGGCCATCTATGATAATGAGCTGAGCAGGCTTACCAAGACCATTGCTATTCCTGCCTCTGAAAAGGAAAGTCTTTTGATCAGGTCAAGTCTCAGTAAAAAATCTATCTATGTTTCAGATACACATCCCATGGTACACTCTCTTCCCTCCGAGCTCGTTCACCGTTTACAGCTCAACGATTTTCTCATTGTACCACTCTTTTCCCCGGAAAAATCTTTGGGAGTGATTATCGCCGACAATTTTGTAACCAAAAAAAGAATTTCCAACGATGATATTGTTGCCCTGGAAATATTCGCCAATCATGCCAGTCTCGCCATTGAGCATAACCAGCTCTACAAGGACATGGCCCAAAAGATTCAAGAACTTGAGCAGGTTACTGAAGAGCTGGAAAAAAATAAAACCCTGCTGCTCGAGGCAGAGCGCTACGCCACCATTGGTCACGTCTCAGCTCAGCTTGTTCATGCAATTCGTAATCCTGTCACCTCAATTGGAGGCAGTGCCAAACACCTCTTGAAAAAGAACATTGATGAAGACCTGAAGCACTATCTGGAAATCATCGCCAGAGAAAGCGACAAAATTGAAGAAACTGTCAGCAAGTTGTTTGCCTATGTGGAAGATATCAATCTGGATAAACAGGTAACATCTCTCTCCAGTCTTCTCAAGGACAGTCTCATCTCATTCCTGCCCGCCCTGAAAAAGAAAAAGATAAGGGTAAATGAATCCATTACACCAGCGGTCACACTTACCATCGACAGAAAAACTATTCGTCAGGTCTTTGTCCATATATTCCGTAACAGCCTGGAAGCTATGGAAGAGCATGGCACTCTCACCGTCAATCTGCAGGAGTTTTCAGAAAATGTCATTGTGGAAATTACCGATACGGGAGACGGTATCAAGGCAAAAAATACTGAAATGGCGAGCAATCCTTTTTATACCACCAGAACGTATGGCACAGGTCTGGGTTTATCCCTGGTAAAACGCATTCTGGACCTTCATGGGGCATCATTGTCCATCGAGCAGAAGGAACCCTGCGGTACAACAGCTTCCATCTTTTTTCTCAAATGATGTTCCATTACAGCAACCGGCCTCTCTCATTGCTCGCGCGAGCAGAGAGATCAAAAAAATGTTTCCAGCTGTACTGCAAGTTCAACTGGATCTTCAGCACCATATGCCTTGCCGGCAAAGAGCCAGGCAGCGCTGAAGGTCAGTCTGGCATAATCTGTCAGAGGACAGATGACCTGCAAATTTACTTCAGTACCCACTTCCCGTTCACCTGCCACATCTTTTTCAGCAAGTTGATGATACCAGAAATCGGCAGTTACAGTCACTCCGCTCTCACCTGTAATGGTCGCTCCAATTCCCACTGTAAAAAAGTTCCCGCCCGTTTCGTTATTGACAGCCTGAACGGAGGGGAAATCAACCAGTCCGGTACCTATAATTTCCGCGTTCCTATGACCACTTATCCCTGTCCCCTGAAACTCCGAGATCTCATTATCCGCTCTGTCCGTATCACCGCTGCCATAAAAAATCTGTGAGTGCATCGCCCCATAACGTGAGCCAAAACCAACGAGATACGCGGAAACATCAGCTTCTTCTGTTTCACCGAAATTATATATCGCCGTCGCCCAGTACTTTCCTTGACTTAATTCTCCATCCAGATCAGCTCCGATCCAAAACATGTCGGTCTCATACTCAGTATCAGACCTGTAAAAGAGATATGGCTGTACGGTCAAACCTGTGTTTATCCTGTATTGTGGTGCCACAGCAAAAATATCCGTATCCGCATCTATCTCCCAGGCATTATCCTCTCCCGGCTTGATATAATACATGGGTATACTGCCCCAGCCGGTATGAAAGGTGATAACCGCACTTGCCAGATCATATCCTTTTGCATCTATCAGCCAGGAATGGGCCAGCTCAAGGTTCTGAACACCGGCCTGGAGATGAATACTATCGGTCTGGAAATCCACATAGCAATTTTTCAGATCAACATCGAGATAATCTTCTTGAGCATAGCCATCATTATCTTCTGGCCCTTTTAACACACCATCAATTTCCAGCGTGTTTACCAATGTAAAGTTATCATTGAATGCAGCAATATAGTGTAACTGCAAACGGCCATCAGCCCATATTCTGGAATCACTCTCGCTGCCATCCAGATCAATAACATCAATTATCCGTGAGCGTAGATATCCTTCAAAATCAGATTCAAAAGCCAATGCAACTGTTGTCATACCACTCAGCAGCACAGCTATGACAGAAACTGCAATCCCTTTCATGGAGTCACCTCCTTTTTCTCTTTAGACAAGCTCTGTGGTTTTTGAAAAGATCTCTGTTATTCCAGTATTATTTCATATGTTACCAATTCCGATTTGCCGGCGGGAACAGCCATTGCCCCACCTGAGCCATCGTCTGTATTGTGCATAAACATCAGGCGCATACCGCTCGCAGCGGCTGATTGGGCTGCTGCAATGCTGTTTTGCGAGATATCTGCCACCATATCAGCAATATATCCATCATAATGAGACGTCACCCACTGTTGCTGCATCATTTCATCCTGCCATTTCATGCAAACAATTTGTCCATACTCCGGAACCTTGAGGTTCCCGGTCATGCGTGAGGAGTCAAAGACGTTTCTGGCAATGAAAAGCTCTGGAATACCATCATAATCCATATCATCTGTGACTATTCTCACCGGCTTATATTGCATGGCTATCGACATGTTGTCCAAACCTGTATTCTGGCCTGGATTTTCAGCTGTTTGCTCGATACTTTCGCCATACTTTTCCTCACTTTTCCATACAACTGTACCCGAGGCAGAATAGACAGCAAGTGTGAAATCAGGCAAAAGTACAATGACCTCCACTTTTCCGTCACCATCTAGATCACTGAAGGAAAAATCAAAAAGATCCGGCCTTCCCGGAATAACAACCTCACTGACAGCAACCAACTTCTGTCCCACCTCGTCTATATCCAGTTTCCACAATCTGGGTTTCAGAAACCGGCCTGCGGAATTATTTTTCTGCTGGCCCACAAGAATCATTCCGGCACCTGGTATTTCTATCGGCCTTATTGCCCAGGGAATATCAGAGAATTCCCTTGAAAACCCTCTATCAGTATTCCATGAATACATTGACGATGACAGTGATGTGCCCTGCATACTGCTGAGATATATCTCCTGCTCGCCATCACCGTTGGTATCGGCAATGTTGAGAGCATGAGGCGTCTCATCCACCCCCAGCCTGATCACATCCAGATAGTGCATCTGTCCCTGATCATAGCGATAGCAGACCAGATATTTCTCTGTCACCACAACGACTTCAGACACACCATCATCATCAAGATCGGCAACGGAGAGCGCCACCACCTTGCCCTGCAGCGGTGAAACGCTTTCGTATATCGTAAGAACATTCTCTCTCTCCTCATAGTCGGCCGGCATGTTTCCTTCTGTCTGGAAAACACGCTCCTCCTTGTATCTTCTCTCAGGATGTTCTGTTTGAAATGCCTTGATCCCTGATTTTTCAGATACCGCAGGACTTATTCTCTGATCATCCGCCCCTACAATACGCTCATGAATTTTTTCCAGCAAGGTGTCTAGTGCCGGCAACACTTCCCCTTCATTTTGGGCAAAACTGCTGACAAGAACAGGCGATTTCCCCTGGTCAGAGTAGAGCGTGGCATCAAATTGAAGGATAGTATCGGTAAGCGTATATTTTCCGGTGACAATCCAGTCAATTCCAAGGGTTGCAAATATCTTCTTGCCATGTTGTGCATATTCAGCAAGAATTCGCTCTTGCTCTTCATCCGGCAAGGTATTCTCAACATAGGTGATATCAACCATTTCAGCCAGTCCACTCACAATGGCATGATCAATAGAATCTTGTAATATTATATACTTACCAGCTCCATCGCCATCAAAACTGAAAACACTTACCCTCTCCAATCCATCTGCAGCATACACATAAGGATTGCACAAAAACATGGTAAACATAATGCCAGCGACTGTTACAAAGGACTTCATAAACGCTCTCCTGCTCACATGTATCCAAACACAGTGGATACGTTCTATGGATAAAAATACTGATTCATTCAGGAATGATCATCAAATTTATGAGATCAGCAAAAACCTATAGCCCACTTTTCGTGTACTTGCAAGAAGATGTAACAGGTTAACGACAGCACAGAAGGGGTACGCCCACCACACGTGTCAGGGTTTTCTGCTAACCCGCTAATCTTCAGCATATTTATTTTTCTTTGATCTCTGTTACTATTTTTATTTGCCTCTTGACAATTTACGGAGAAAGGGCCATTATAGGGTATAATTATTTGTACCGCCCCTGACAAGAGCTGTTTATGTACTGAAATTACAACGCGGACACAGCGTTTTACATGGTATACATGTCATGAGACCCAGAAAATTACTACTATACGTACTATCTCTTCTCCAGATAGTCATATGTTCAGCTGCCGTAGCAGCAGATCTGGACGAGCATATTCCCTATCGGGTTATCAGCTATAATTTCAGTTCTGATGAACCTGGTTCTCAATCGTCATCCCTGACCTTTGGTCCTCTGATGATCACCGGATCAACAGTAGATGTGTTAACCAAAGCTCCGCCACAGTTTGACAGTTTCGGGAAAATTGATCCCAAAAACACAACGGATATCTTTGCCGTTTCTGCAAATTTTTCCCCCACTCCTGAGCTCTCTCTCCATGGGAGTTTTGGTATTACCAAGAACCGTTGGGAGGCTGCTCTCAACCCGGATTATGAATCAGGCTGGGAAACCAACCTGGGTATTATTTACAAGCTCTTTAATAATATCAACTACGAAGTCCATTTTGGATATATGGATACAGGTGATCTTTTTGAAGAAAGTGATACCTACACGGGTGTGGAATCTATAGTCATGATCAGCAGCAAACTCACAATGAGTTTTTAGCAGCCTGTCACATCCCGGCTACCAACCTTCCCTGTCCCCTTCCTACATCTCATAACCGGGTGTGTGTTCTCTTACTCTTTTGGTGTAATTCTTTTAGAAAAATCAGGCTACTGTTGCAGCTCGCGCAGCTTTTTCTGAACAAGCTGCAGATCTGTCCAGGTGGCACGCTTCATTTCGGGATTTTTAAGAAGATAGGAGGGATGATAGGTCACCATCAGAGGAAACGTTCGGCTTCCACATGTATAGTGATGAAAACGTCCCCGCATTCTCGACAATGGAACACCGCTATTATACAGTACCCTTGCCGCAACATTTCCCATGGCACAAAGCACAACAGGAGCGAGAATTTCTATCTGCTTTTTCAAAAAAACCGCGCATGTTGAAATATGTTCGCTTCGGGGCTGGATATCCTGATAAGGCTTGCATCTCATCACATTGGTAATACACACATCTTTATATTCCAGCTGAATTGCCTTGAGCATCTTCGCCAGCATCACATCTTCTTCGTAACCGAAAAAAACATCTTTTGTTGCAGATACCTGGCGTGGCCAGTCACCAATAACCATGAGCTTTACCTTTCCCGGCTTTTCAGGCACCACGGGAACCCAACCTTTCTCACCTATGTCACATTGCTGACAGCTGATTATCTCCTGCTGCAGTTTAGCAAGTGTGGCTGCGGCTGCAGCAATGTTTCTTTCTCTGGATTCGGAGCTGACTCTTCTCTTTTCACACGCAGGTGCATCCGCCGCCCTGTCGATAACACCTTGCACCATCGCAGGGTGACGGCTCTCTTCTAAAAAGCGGCGTACATCCTGAGAAAAAGGATACCCATGTATTCCCAGAGTTTCATGGTACCGCAACAATCCTACTATTTCCTGGCAGAGTTCCCTTTTCATAGTATTTATGAATAACCTGTACTACCTTTTTTGAACAGATAAAAAAGCTCTTCCTTGCCATCACCGCAGCTATGATTATTTTTTTACCATATTTTTAAAATCTATACACGTATACGAGGAAATATACATGCCCATATATGAATATAAATGCAACACCTGCGAAAAAGTGTTCGAGGTCATTACAACCTCACACCTGACGAAAAAGCCTGTTTGTAAAAAATGTGGCAGTGAAGATGTGCAAAAACTTCTCTCTGCGACAAGCTTCAATAAATCAGCAAATTCTTCTGCAGCAGCTGGCTGTGCTCCCCGTGGCGGTTTTTCCTGAGCATAGCAGTTTCAGCCAGGTTGGCTGACATACCGGACAGAGGTACAACTCATTTATCCTTTTTTAATTTGTATAGGACCTCATCTTCCTCAACAAGGTCATATTTTTCACGGGCCACTTGTTCAAAATGCTCTAAATCTGTCTTCAACAGATCGATTTCAGACTGCAATGTGGAGTTCCTGTCTTTAAGTTCTTCAATCTCCTTGCTCAGTTTTTTCATCTTGTGGCTCTGTTTTCTCAAGGAAAAGAAGCCCATTCCCGGAGCAAACAGCACCCATAAAAAACAGATTACCACAGCCGCCACAACGATTTTATGTAAAAGATGTTGCTGCCGGATATTCAATTTCTGGCGAATTCTCCGTCTCATTATTCTCTTCCTTACAAATAGTCATGGAAAAATTGCAGCACCCTGTACATGGGCTGCCCGATATCGCTCCGCCCTTCTCATGGGATGTGCCATCATCGTATACGCATAAGCATAAGTATTATTATACCCGATTCATAGAGAAGGTATAGCGGTCCACCCATCAAAGACATATTGACCACATCAGGGGTCGGTGTCAACAAAGCTGCGACAATCGCAATCAATAACAGAGCATATCGTCTGTTTTTTTCATAAAACTTTCTGCTGAGCACGCCCACTTTTGCAAGAAACACCATAAAAATGGGCAGCTCAAAAATACACCCAAAAGCAAGTATAAAAAATGTCACAAAATTAACAAATTTACCAACAGAGATAACCGGTTTCAATTCTTCCGAGCCAAACCCAAGCAGAAATTTGATTCCGAAAGGGAGGGTAATGAAAAAACAAAAGAGAGTACCGCAGTAAAACAGCAGACAGGTAAAAAAAACAAAGGTATAAAGCTGGCCCTTGTTAACAGAAAAAGGTTTCGCAAGGGCAGACCATACCACCAGCAACATATACGGCATCAAGATATAGAGAGCACAGAACAATGCCAGTTTCACATGCGCCAGAAAAGGCCCGGCCACCGAGAAAAAATAAAGCGTATCTGCAAACCTGGCCTGAACAAGTTTCAATAATTCCGGTGCCAGAAAAAAAACAGCTAACGTCACAAAACTGATAGTGAAAAAAAGCCAGCGAATTTGTCTGCGCAACTCCAGGATAAAAAGGGTCAGTTTGTTTCTCGTCTCCATACGTCCATATAAAAACTGTACATAGTTTTATTCGTAGATCACCCTTGATAACAAAGATATACGATATTTTTTATTCATTTTCCATGGCAAACAGGCCTGCCATAACCATGAGAATCCAAACAATCCTGATTTCTCCTTTATTGAAATTGTAGATATCGTTATAATCAAAACGGTAGATATTCGGCTACCAATACTTTTTAAAAATGTAAAAGTAGAGTATAGACAAACAAAAAGAAAGTTTTGCACCTGTGAAACAGTGTTGAACTCGCTGCATTACGTTTTCAGACCTGATTTCTCTTCGGTTGATGCACCAATTGTCTGTGTATTACTATGAGAAGGCAGGGCTATTACCTTTCACCCATACAACGATAAAAGACATGCTAGAGCTACGATTCATCCGAGAAAATATTGAGTTGGTAAAAGAGAAAACAGCGAAAAGAGGTGTGCCCACAGAAAACATTGACACCTTTTTTACAATCGATAAAAAACGCCTGGAAATTTTATCGGAGGTCGAGGCTCTGAAAAACCAGCGTAACACGACATCAAAAGAAATCGCTACATTAAAGCAAGGAAGTGATGAGGAAAAAAAGCAGGCTGAATCCCTCATAATCGAAATGAAAGAGATCTCCGGGAAAATTAAGGATCTCGATGATGAACTTGCAAAGATTCAGGAAGAATTGCAGGCAATTGTCATGGCAATCCCAAACCTCTGTGATGACTCAACTCCGATAGGTAACGACGACAGTGACAATGTGGAGATTAAACAATGGGGTGAAAAACCACATTTTTCTTTCACGCCCAAACCCCATTGGGAGCTGGGAGAAGCCGCAGGCACCCTTGACTTTGAATGTGCGGCTAAACTTTCAGGTTCGCGTTTTAGCCTGTTAAAAGGGTTCACCTCCAGGCTTGACAGGGCTCTCACTAATTTCATGCTTGATGTCCATACGCAAAAACACGGCTATACAGAGGTCATTCCGCCGTTCATGGTTAATACTGCAACCATGACAGCCACAGGACAGCTGCCAAAGTTTGAAGAAGACCTTTTCAAGATAAAAGATTGGGATCTCTACCTCATCCCCACAGCTGAAGTCCCTGTTACCAATATCTACAGGGATGAAACCATTCCTGAAAAAGATCTGCCAATAAAACTCACCGCATATACCCCCTGTTTCCGTTCCGAAGCAGGTTCATATGGCAGAGATACCCGCGGCCTTATTCGCCAGCATCAGTTCACCAAGGTAGAGCTCGTCAAATTCACCACACCTGAAACCTCGATGGACGAGCTGGAATCACTACTCGCTGAAGCTGAGGAAATCCTGCAGATGCTCGGTCTCCATTATCGTGTCGTCACCCTCTGTTCCGGGGATCTCGGTTTTTCTTCAGCAAAAACCTACGACATTGAGGTCTGGCTGCCAGGTCAACAGGCTTATAGAGAGATATCCTCCTGCTCTAATTTCCTCGACTTCCAGGCAAGGCGTGGCTCCATCAGGTACCGGCCGGAAGGAAAGAAAAAGAGCGCGCTGGTTCACACGCTGAACGGCTCAGGACTGGCAGTAGGCAGAACCTTGCTGGCCGTAATGGAAAATTATCAGCAGGAGGATGGCAGTATTGCCATCCCTGAAGTACTGAAACCCTATTTTGCAACACGATTTTAACCTGACAAAGAATTCAGGCTACCCTTCATACATAAAAAAGAGAAAGAATATGCAAATCATAATCTCAGGATCAATGGCCTATGACAGGATAATGACCTTTCCAGAGTCCTTTTCAAAGTACCTTATCGAAGGGAAACTGAATGAGATAAATGTCTGTTTTATGGTGGATGGTATGCGGGAAAACTTTGGCGGAACTGCCGGGAATATAGCCTATGCCCTCAAACTTTTGGGCGGAACTCCTCTGATTTCCGCAACCATAGGACTTGATTACCAGCGATACTTCACCTGGCTTGAAAAAAACACTATTTCCACAGAGTCTATTCTGCTCGTGGAAAACGAATGGACAGCAGGTGCCTATATCACCACAGATACCAACAATAATCAGATCACAACATTCAATCCCGGTGCGATGAACTACAGCTCAAAACTGGACATTGACACCTTGAACAAAGATGATCTGCTTATTGTTTCGCCTGGGAATATTGGCGACATGGTCACATATCCAAAACAGTGCCAGAAAAAAGGCATCCGGTACATCTTTGATCCCGGCCAGGCGTTACCTGCGCTCCAGGGAGAAGACCTGCTCAACAGCATCGACGGTTGCTGGATGTTAATGGTAAATGATTACGAGATGGAGTTGATTGTACAGAAGACAAAACAGACAAGAAAAGACATCATCAATCGTGCCGGCAACTGTGTCATCACCTTGGGAGATCAGGGATCACTCCTGTTCGAGGGACAAATAAAAACCACCATTCCTGCTGCCAAAGCCGCCAGGGTTCTTGATCCTACAGGTGCAGGAGATGCATATCGTGGTGGACTGCTTTACGGCATATCCAGAGGCGAATCCTTACCAGCCAGCTGTTCTATCGGCAGTGTTTGCGCTTCGTTTGCTGTTGCCTGCAATGGTACGCAGGAATTCACCCTGGATTCAACCGAGTTTGAGGCGCGTTTGCAGGCAATAACCTGATTCTTTCACTGATTTTTCATCGATTCAGACGATACCCGTTTCATTTTACCTGGGGCTGGAATAATTATTCACATACGTTTCCCGCAGCCACACCATAATCTTCACTGACGAGTAAAATTATTCCAGCAAAAATCTTTTAAACACTTGTTACCGGCTACCATCAATACTCTGTAAAAGTTTAAAAAATGAGTCAATGAGTACCTGATTACCGTAGCCGCTCAAGTGATCCTGATCAAAAAAGAGCGGTTTTCCATTGCGTAAAACCGAGCAGGTACTGCCAGGACACAAGACAGGAAAGGGATCATAAACAACCAAATCCGGATATTCAGATTGTAGCGTATCCAGACTTTTCAATACAGGTTCATCAATTTTCATCAGCTCATCTTTCGAAACCTCAAAGCCCGGAGCACAGACTGGATTCATACTATTAAACCAGTCAGAACAACGAAAAACAGGTGCCCGAAAAACCGGCTTTGGAGTATCAATGATTACAACAAGGCCCAAAGATCGAAGTTTATCAAGTAACTCACGAGTCTGTTCTAATGACTTCCGGTAGTAGGGACTTCTGTTACTTTTCAGAATCCATTTTAATTTTGAAGGCTTATACATTCCCCACTGGTCAGACAGTCTTTGCCCTCGCAGAGATGCAAGAAATACGATATCTCCCTTGGAATGTTGTAAGGAAAGATCAGTAAATAGCTTTTTAAAACTGCTCCGGCATACGCCAGAGTCAGCATTTGGCCACCAGAGATTGGCAATTGAGCATCCCGGTACCTCTTTAATTTGAACCTTCATACCAGCTCGTGCTGCAGCCGCACGAACCATGCCGTTATATGCTAAAGCATGTGAGTCACCGATAACCCACAGCGTTCGTGTTGCTTCAGGTGAATCATGATAGGACGAGCTGTTTACAGCAGGCATGTCCCAGGGATTCCAACCAGGTTGTGTATTTACGACACTGAGCGAGTAACCGGATTTTACAACAAAATAGAAGAAAAACGCAGCACTGGCAGTGAGAGTGATGCCAGAGAGAACGACGCGCCAGGCGGGCAGGCTTCGCAATTTACTTGCTGTCAGGAAAGGTTTTTCAATACAATGATAGGAAATCAGACCAAGAAAAAACGTTAAAACGAGGGCGATTACAAAATCAACGCCTGTTGCAAAACCAACTGTCCAGCGCATCATTACAACAACAGGCCAATGCCATAAATAGAGCGAATACGATGTTCTTCCAAGATACGATACCAAACGATTTCTCAGGAGATGGATAATATACGACCTCTCTGAAACCGGGCTTCTGGCAGCGCTGATCAAAGCCACACCGCCTAAGACAGGAAGGATAGCCCACGGAAAAGGAAATGCCTTGATATTTGTCGCAATAATACTCGACACAAGGAAAACAGCTCCAAGAACAGCCGTCAAATGCAGACCAATAACATTTTGAGGAATCAAGTTTCCCCGCGAGTGATACTGAAACAGCACAGCCCCGGCAGCTAATTCCCAAAACCTGCTGGGCAACAGGTAAAATGCCAATTGTGGATTATGCGGTGTTTCTCTTATAGCCCACAGTAACGACAAGACCCCAACTACCAGAACAATGTTGCGGCTCAGACAGGTTAAAAACGTTCTTTTTGAGGTGTATCTAAGCCATGGCAGTAAAAACAGAGGAAAAACGAGATAAAACTGCTCTTCTACAGCCAGCGACCATGTATGCAGGAATGGGTTAAACCCTGCACGATCGCTAAAATAACCATCCAGTTTTTCCAGTAACGCAAAATTACTGACACCAAAAAAGGAAAAGAATCCGGTTTCATTGTTTCTGCTGCTGAGCCAGGAATCGGGAATAAATAACTGGGATATTACACCAACAAGCAACAGACAAACGACCAGTGCCGGCATAACGCGCAAAATTCGGCGCTTGTAAAAATCCAGGATGTATTGAAAGATAGAGGAATGTTGGTTTTTTGTTAATGACATTGTAATAACATAGCCAGAGATAACAAAAAATATGTCAACGCCAACAAAACCGGCAGGAGCAAAAACACTGTTGAAATGGAAGGCAATAACAGATAATACGGCCACCGCGCGCAGACCATCTATCGCATCAAGACGGGATTTCCTATCATACGTGGTGATTGTCAGGTTTGCTTTTCTTTTTCTCATAGAATTGTTCTCTCATGCAATTTTTTAAAGCAAGTGCTCTCTATATACTGTCTACCACAATGAGCAGGAGGTATTGTTCGTCCTCTCTCAAGGGATATACATATCTTTTGGGCAAGAGTCATGGAACCATTACGCGTTCATTTTCTCGTTTCTTATACCAGGTTTTTGAACAGCAAAACACGAAAACCCCGGAAATAATTCACCTCACAACCAGGCATGGGAATCATAATAATTATTGACATTGGCTATCGATCAGGTACTCTTTTTATGAGGTGAAACCTATAGTTATCCTCACCGTTAATTTCATGGAGTTCTAAGGGTACTTTGAAAAATTGAATTATTCAAGATGCCTGTAAAAACCTAACAAGGAGTAAACAATGCCCCAACTAACTGTTTTTCACAGCGGAAACCCCAACTGAATGTCATGCAAGAAGGCTATTGGAATAGCCGAGGAAATGAAAAACATATTCAAGGAAAAGATCGAACTGAACGTCTATACCACCGATTCCCCGGAAGCACAGGAATACACGTTTAGAAGCTCGACAAATGTGTTATTTGAGGGAGATTTCGTTCCTTTGGATACGGCACTTGATGCCCGGAAAATGGAGACATTCCTTTCGGAAAAACTCGTATAATGCCACTATCAGATAAGGTGAGATGGCCTTGCAAAGCTTGCTCACCTCTCCGATAGAAACGTGTGTACAGTTTTATCATGACAGGAGCCATGATGTCCTGTTGTACACTGGATTGTGACATGTTCAAGTGTAGAATATAGTCTCATGGAGTATCAACCTGCATCTTCCAGCCCAAGATGGATAAGTTTTTCCAGAAGCTTGGAAAAAGACAGGCCGACAGCCTCTGCTGCCTGAGGAAAAAGAGAGGTAGGAGTCATCCCGGGAATGGTATTTGTCTCGAGCAGATAGATAGTATCATGCTCGTCGACAATCATATCCGTTCGGGAATACCCTCTAAGCTGTAATACCTTGTGAGCAGCCAGGCCATATTGCTGCACTTTTTCTGTTAAACTTTCACCTATTTCAGCAGGACATATTTCCCTGCTGGCACCCGGTTTATATTTGGCCTCATAGTCAAAAAACGCAAACTCCTCACCAGGGATAATCTCGACAACAGGAAGAGGATGGGGATCATCATTACCGAGCACACTCGCAGTGACCTCTCTGCCTTCAATATACTTTTCTACAATCAGATCTGTAGATGCACTCATTCTTCCCAGCACGTGAGCAAGTTCATCTTTATCCCTTACGATACTGAGACCAAGACTGGATCCTTCAGCAACCGGCTTGACCACCACAGGCAGTCCAAGATTACGAACGAGATTATCCAGATTATATCTGGTATTTTTTTCTATTTTTTCCCAGGGTGCAACGGGTAAGCCCACACTTTCATAGAGCACTTTAGCAACATGCTTATCCATCGCAAAAGCACTGCCTGCTACACCACTGCCCTGGTAAGGAATACCCAGTAATTCAAGAAATCCCTGAATTGATCCATCCTCTCCACCAACACCATGCATTATAATTATTGCAAAATCAATCTTTGGTGCATCTATTGCGAGTTTTTCAAGATCTGTGAGGGGATCATACCTGGTAATCTGAAATTTCTCTTTATCAAGAGCTTCTGCAACAGTTGCTGCACCATTTAAGGAGACTTCTCTCTCTGCTGATTTACCGCCAGCCAGCAAGGCTATGTGTAATCTATCCTTTTGCATACTCTCTCCCTTCTCATCTTTTCCTATCAACCTTCTTCTTCAATGCATATCATTATTCTTTACCATACATCTTTTCAAGCAATAGCGCTCATTCTATCAGACTATTTGAAACACATGACAATCCCGCTGGTTTACAAACTGATTCCAACGAGCGAAACTCAACGTTCCCTGCCATGTCCAGGTTATTCTTTGGTTACATTTCATCAGCCAAACACACTCATTTCCCGGTTTTTACAGATGCCAGAAAAAACATAAGAGCAGGAAAAACAATTAATAAAACAACGTGAAATACAGACGATACAAAAATGTACAGCGGATATTTCAAAGAAATATATTGACATGAACAGCTCTTCGTTTTATATGTAGCGGTTTATTTGTTAGTAATAGAACAACTATTTTTCCCTGTTGAGAAGTTTAAATCGCAGAATTGGAGTTTGCAATGATTGAAGTTGAAGTTCGAGGAGACCTTGAATACGCCATCAGACAATTAAAGAAAAAACTACAGATTGATGGTATTAAAAGAGAGCTGAAACGTCGCGAATATTACGAAAAGCCCAGCGTAAAGAAACGTCGCAAGCAGGCAGAAGCGCGCAGAAAACTTCGCAAATTCAATCGCATGAGAAAATCCGCTTAACGGAAGAGAGACAGCCCTCCCAGGGGGATTCTGTTATGAACATCCCCACTCCAAAGAGCAGAAGACCTCTACCCGATTTCTACGATGGGTTACGAGAGCAATTCCACTGGTATCTCGTAACCGAAAAAAGACTGTCGTCTAACAGTGTAGAGGCATATACTTCTGATATAACAACATTTTTTCTATTCCTGAATTCGCAGAAAAAAAATTCATCTGCGGATATTCAAAATATTGACCTTGCCACAATACATCGCTTTTTAGAAGAACAGCGCAAAAAAAATATTTCCAGACGCACCAGTGCTCGCCGTGTTTCTTCTCTGAGGCTGCTTTTCTCCTGGCTGATGCGGGAAAAACATATATCGCATAACCCGCTGATATCCATAGATCTGCCCAAAAGCACAAAAACCCTGCCCAAAGCCCTCACCATAGATGAGACGAACAGACTGCTTGCCGAACAGCCCCATACTACTCCTTTACAGCAACGCAATCTTACAATGCTCTATCTTCTCTATTCCACAGGCATGCGGGTATCGGAGTTGATTAGTCTGCCACATAACGGATGTAATAACACTGCCGGCTTTGTGCGGGTGCTCGGTAAAGGAAATAAAGAGAGAGTCATTCCTTACGGAGAAGTCGCCAAAGAACACCTTGAGACCTATCTCACGTCATCAAGACCAGCGATTCTGGCAGCAAAAAAGAGCCCTTTTCTTTTTGTCACAACAAGAGGAGCGGCAATGACCAGGGCAAGGTACTGGCAGATAATCAAAGACAGGGCAATGGACGCCGGAATATCAAAATCCATCTCCCCCCACATGTTACGTCACTCGTTTGCAACCCACCTGCTCAGCCGGGGTGCTGACTTGCGCGCAGTCCAGCTTATGCTCGGGCACACAGATATCGCTACAACACAGATATATACCCACATCGATCAGGACAGACTGAAAAATATCCACAACAGATTCCACCCAAGAAGCTGACAAGAAAAAAGCATATCCATCATATGTGCAATGTCGGCTGAGAAAGCCTCTGGAAAAAAGAAGGGTATCGTGTTACTAGTTATACAATAAAATCAATATCCTTGCTATTGGGGCTTCTGAACTTCTATGAAAGTCATCACCACACATATACAGGCAGATTTTGATGGATTCGCCTCCATGATAGCTGCACAAAAACTTCACCCTGACAGTGTAATGACCTTTCCAGGAGCCCAGGAACGAAATGTGCGCGATTTTATATCGCAAAATCTGCCCTACAACTACCGGTTTCAAAAAATTACAGCAGCAGATATAAAAAAGATAACCTCACTCATAGTGGTGGACACCAGGTCATCTAAGCGGCTGGGAATATTAGCCGAATGCATGAAAGATAAGAAATGTGAAGTACGCATCTACGACCACCATCCTCAAAGTGAAGGAGATATCCGCGGTGATGTGGAAATAATACGTGATGTGGGAGCCACCACAACTATTCTTGTTGACGAGCTGCAAAAACAGAACATTGATATCTCGGCTGAAGAGGCGACCATCTTATGCCTTGGCATCTACCAGGATACAGGTTCACTCTCTCATCTCACAACAACACCTGAAGACATGCGTATGGCCGCCTGGCTGCTTGAGAAAGGAGCAAAGCTGGACATCGTCTCTCAATTTCTCTCAAACGAGTTGACAACCCTGCAGGTTGAACTGCTACACGAATTGTTCAAGGCAGCAAAGAGGTACACCATCCAGGAAACGCCTGTCGTTGTGGCAACTCTGACTTTTGACAGATTTATTGACGACTTTGCTCTGATCGTCAAGCGTTTTATGGACATGGAAAACCTGGATGTCATTTTTGCCCTGACAATAATGGCTGGCAGACTGCATCTGATAGCACGCAGTAGAATTGCAGAGGTTAACGTCGGACAAATTGCCAGAGATATGGGCGGCGGAGGACATTCCATGGCTGCTTCTGCCACCATTCAAAATATGACGCTGATAGAATCTGAAGAAAAACTCATCCGTATCCTGCACCGATATATCAGACCGCAGCCAGTAGCCAGGGAAATGATGTCTCAACCGGCTATCACCACCTCCTTATCCACAACGATTGAACAGGCCCACGAGCTGTTAACACGTTACAACATAACTGTCCTGCCGATTGTTCCCGCCCCCGATGATACTGATATTGCTGATGACAGCAGGCTTATTGCAGGCATGATATCCCGCAGGGAGGTCGAAAAAGCCATCCATCATAATCTTGGCAGTCAGCCGGTATGTGACTACATGACCTCAGATATTGAAGTGCTCTCATTAAACGCCACCCTCTGGGATATTCAGGAACTCATTATCGAAAATCGTCAAAGGCTGGTCCCCATTGTTCATGATGGCGATATTGTCGGAATCATTACCCGTACCGATCTGTTGAACAGGCTGGTAAATGATCCTGCAAACTTTCCCAAGAACCTCATGCAGGAACATGAATATCCCGCTCAGATTCGCACCAGGAACCTTACCTCTTTGCTGAAGGACGCTCTTGATAAACCATTTATCGAGCTTTTACAAATCATAGGTAATGTAGCTGATAAACTACACTATAATGCCTATGCTGTTGGCGGCTTTGTCAGGGATCTCCTCTTTCGCCAGAAGAATCTTGATCTTGACATCGTTGTTGAAGGAGAAGGTATTACATTCGCCCAGGAACTTGCAAGGACGCTTGGTGGACGGGTTGTCACACATGAACGTTTTGCAACGGCAACAGTGGTGATGCCTGACGGGTTCAAAATCGATGTTGCAACGGCCCGTCTCGAATATTATGAATCACCCGCTGCCCTGCCCATTATAGAGCTCTCATCAATCAAGCTCGACCTCTACAGACGTGATTTCACCATTAACGCCATGGCCATACAGCTCAACCAAAACATGTTTGGCACACTGCACGATTTTTTCAACTCCCAGAGCGATCTTAAATACAGATCAATAAAGGTGCTGCACAATCTCAGTTTTGTAGAAGATCCAACTCGTATTTTCCGGGCAATACGACTTGAAAAGAGACTGGATTTTACCATCGCCAAACACACTGAACGACTGATGAAAAATGCGGTAAAAATGCAGCTTTTCGGCAAGGGTGATGATCCTCGCTTTTATAATGAAATCAAGATCATTCTCTCAGAGGAAAACCCTATTCCAGCAGTACAACGCCTTGCAGAATTTGATCTTTTTCAATTTCTCTGGCCGGATTTAAAGCCATCCATACGAATCGACAGAAGATTCACCCATGTACTCAACCAGGCTCACAGGGCGGTTTCCTGGTATCGACTTCTCTATCTAAAAGAGCCATTACAACCCTGGAAGGTGTATTTTCTTGCCATCATGAGCAGATCAGGTATCACAGAGCTTAGAAACTTCTGTAAAAGATTCAACCTGCCGGTCAAGGTGGCAACTCCCCTTGTAAGGGATAAAGAACACTCCGACAAGATACATACCCTCCTGCAGCGACGAAATATCTTACGTGACAGTGAAATCTACTGGTTGTTTGAAGAACTCAATACAGAATGTCTACTCTACCTTATGGCCATTGCCAGGAAGAGCAGCATACAACAATCTATCTCTCATTACGTAACAACACTCCGCCAGACCAAGACTCTGATAAATGGGAAAAAACTGATGGAACTGGGCTATCCGCCCGGTCCACTGTTTCGTAAAATTTTTGCAGAAATTCTTACCGCTCGCCTGGATAACAAGCTCTCTTCACTCGAAGATGAACTCGACTTTGTTACAAGAAATTTTCCCCTTGACCAGTACCTGCCCTGATGAAATTTGCAAACTGAAGCCAACATCCAGCCGGGAAAGCGCGTCATCTTTTCATCTTATGGGTGTTTCGGATGATACAATATTCGCCATAACGCAACAATTGGCAGTATGAGCAATAATTGAAAATATCCTTGTCTTCTATCATGCCAGTGTTTATCTGTATCCTGGTAAAGATACAGAGAATTCATCGTAACCACGAAAAGCAATGTCAGATCTCATTCTAAAAATAACCATCCTTGCACCTCCGGTTCTCCTTGCCTTAACGCTCCATGAATTTGCGCATGGGTATGTGGCTTACAGACTCGGTGATCCTACAGCAAAGGCCCTTGGACGCTTAACCCTCAACCCCATAAAGCATCTGGATCCTCTTGGTACAATCGTATTCTTTCTCATCAACATCGGGTGGGCAAAACCTGTTCCGATAAACGCATCTCACTTCAGGAATCCACAAAAAGACATGCTCCGGGTTGCCGCGGCTGGTCCTCTTGCAAACCTCGGATTAGCCATCTTCAGTGCTATTGTTGCTAAACTGGTACTTGAACTCGGGCAAATCCTGCCCTATTCTCCTCTTGCGAGCAGCATACTGATTCCATTTTTTAAAATGGTACAGGCGAGTATCTGGATAAACCTTGTTCTCTGCATCTTTAACCTGCTTCCCATACCTCCGCTGGATGGCAGTAAAATGCTTATGGGCGTACTCCCATACAACATGGCCCGTACTTTTGCATCCTTTGAACGATATGGTTTTCTCGTTGTACTCGTCCTGGCCACAACCGGACTTCTTGGAAAAATTATCTTCCCAATTATTCAATTTGCTCATACTATACTGGTATTCTAGGCCAGATTTTTCATGAACGATGTATCAAAAACCGGGAATGATCAGCACCTATTTAAATAACCATAAACAGTTACGAGCATACAAACCATTTCACCCGTAAATATAAACTACACGACAGCAACTATCATGAGCCAAGAAAACCTTGAAATAAAAAAACATATTCGTTCAATTTGCGACTGGCCGGAAAAAGGTGTTATTTTTCGTGACATCACAGCATTACTGGAAAATAAAACCACCTTTCGCAAGCTTATCGATACCTTTGTCTACCACTACCACAATGAAAAAATCGATGCCATCGTTGGAATAGATGCACGTGGATTCATTATCGGCGCCCCCCTGGCCTATCTTCTCAACGTCTGTTTCATCCCAGTGAGAAAAAAAGGCAAACTGCCCGGAGAAACTATCTCCCAGTCCTACGAGCTTGAATATGGAAAAGCGGAAATTGAAATACATGTAGATGCCCTGCAAAAAGGCAATCGAGTTCTCCTTATTGACGACCTCATAGCCACCGGCGGAACCATGCATGCAGCAGCAAAAATGCTCACCCGTATGGACGTAGAAATAATTGAAGCCGCAGCAATTATTGACCTCCCTGATCTGGGAGGGAGCGATATACTTAAGGATTTTGGCCTGAAGGTTTTTTCTCTTTGTACGTTTCCAGGCAAATAGTCTGCTATTGTCTTGGGTACTCCGGCTGACAACAGATACGCATCCAGCTGCGTATCATGATAATACAATAGCAGGGATAAAAAAGATTCTCAGATGTAATACTATATGTGGGAGAAAAGAAGAACTGATGGATTCTGCGGGGAAAAAGAAAAATCTGACCATGAAGACCACATCAGCCATCATCATCCTGTACCTGCCTCATTGTTTTTTCAATAAGGCGCGCTATCTCATTAAAGCTGCTGATGGGTTTTTTCATTAATACATCGGATACACAACGTTTGCCCAGAAGGTCTTCCGGCACCAGATACTCAGGAGATCCTGTACAGATTACAAAGGCGATACTATCAGTTTTCTGACACATTTTACGAATAAAGGCATTTCCATCCATCCCCGGAAGCCTTACATCAACTATTGCCGCCTGTACTGTTTCCCGCTCCAGGATCTCCAACGCCTCCTCACCACTGCCGGCCTGCACTACATCCCACAGCTGATCCTCAAAAAAGTCAGCGAAACTCTCTCGTACTGCAACTTCATCATCTAATATCAGTATCCGTTTCATCCCTGAGAACTCCTCGTTCCAAGAGCGGAAAATCCGTTTCAATCCGCCACAACACCTGGAACTGTCAATGTGAATAGTATACCATTGTTGAGAACACTTTCACATTGAATTTCACCACCCAGTTTTTCCGTTACCAAATTATAGACAACATGCATGCCAAGACCGGAACCACCGGCACCCCGCTTGGTTGTATAGAAGGGATGATAAATTTTATTTTTCTGCGCGTCGGTCAACCCCTTGCCATTGTCCTCATATCGTATGATAATCGAACTATTATCCCGTTCAACAGTAATGTCAATCTGACCACGCTCCTTATCTTCAAAGCCATGCAGCAGTGAATTCATAATGAGGTTTGTCAAAATTTGAGAAAAAGCGCCTGGAAAACTGTCGATCATCAGTTTTTCCTGACAATTGACCTTGATAGCATGTTTTGTTTTCTTCGTTTTTGGATAGAGACTAAAGAGAATTTCCTCGATGTACTGCTTCATGTCAAAGACCCGCCGGCCATCCCTGGATTGATCAACGGCAATCTGTTTAAAGCTGGCGACCAATTGTGCTACCCGTTCAAGATCGGTAAGGGTTACCTCACATGCCTCATGACAATCCTCAAGGAATCTTTCCAAGTCACTTTTTTTGGCATTTCCTGCCCTGAATAATTTTTGAAAGGATGTTGTAGCATCCTTTAAAAAGGAAATTCCTGTAACGCCAATACCAAGCGGTGTATTTATTTCGTGGGCCAAACCGGCAACCAGATCCCCAAGGGCTGCCATTTTTTCAGATTGTATTAATTTTTTTTCCGTCTTTTTCCGGTCTTCAATCTCTTTTTGCAGTTCTCTTGTCTGTCTTTCAAGGCTTTTCTGATAGGCCTCATTTTCAGCCAAAAGACGAGCTCGATCCAGGGCCTTTTCCACAGCCTGCAAAAGGGTATTGAGGCTGTACAAGGGTTTCACAAGATAATCCCAGGCACCTAAACGAACAGCTTCAAGAGCATCATCAAGCACACCTGTTCCAGAAATAATAATAATCGGAATTTTTGTATACCTTTCATGAACCCTTCGGACAACTTCCATGCCATTAACCTCAGGCATCCGCAAATCGCAGAGAATAAGATCAGGACGATACTCTGCAATCATCTCTAAACCAACGCGACCATTTTCAGCCATGATCACAAGATAGCCGTCGTCCTCCAGTATGTCGGAGAAACATTCACGAATTGATGGCTCATCATCAATGATAAGCACAAGCGGCATACTGTTTTTTTTCTCGATTTCCTGCATACCGGTTTCACAACCTTATCAGCTCAGCCGCAACCCGTATCCGGTTCTAGCGATGCTATCTGCTGCCTGTCCCCAAAAACATGTACGTCAGTAAACATATCTCGTATTGCAGTAAAACTATCGAGGTTTTCCAGAAATAAATCAGTCAGTAATGGATCAAAGTGTTTTCCCCGCTCCTCATGGAAGTAAGCAATGATATCTTCTAAAGGCCAGGCTTTTTTGTAACAACGATCACTACCCAAGGCATCAAAAACGTCGGCAATGGCTGTAATACGACCATATATATGGATATCAGTCCCCTTCAACCCGTCAGGATACCCTGTACCATCCCATTTTTCATGGTGAGTGAGGGCAATAGTTGCAGCCATATTCATAACCATTAAAGTAGAATGTGCCAGTATTTCATAGCCACGCCTCGGATGAGTAAAAACAATATCCCACTCTTCGGCCGTGAGTTTGCCAGGCTTTGTTAGAATCGCATCAGGTATGGCGATCTTGCCAATATCATGCATAGGTGACGCGATCTTGATTAACTCCGACTCGGTCTTGTCAAGCCCCACCAGTTGTGCCAATAATTGCGAATAATAAGCAACCCTTTTTACATGGTTACCCGTCTCATTTGAACGGGATTCAACCACCTCACCCAAGCGGTATATCATCTCTTTCTGAGAATCTGTAATGGCCTCATTGAGGTGGATATTTTCCAGGGTTACTATAAGATTTTCCGTAAAAATATTCAAAATCCTGACATCAAGATCTGAAAGCACCTGCCCCATCTGGGCAAAAAACAGTATCGTGTAATCACGATTTGAACAGTAAATAACAAACTGATCCTTCTCAAAAACATTCTGTCGCTGTTCGATGGCCGCTAAGGTAATCAACCTCTTTTTTTCCGGTAATTCGGCAATTTTTATATAATCTACACCATGGGGATTATCCGGAGAATATACTTCCAGACACTCTTCACGGACAATATAGCCCACAGCCTTACAGGAAAAAATTGTCGTTTCTTCAATATTGAGTAAATCTGAAAACTGCTCAACCGTCACACGAATAAACTCTGCAAGCGCACTTCTCGAAGATATTCCCCGGGAAGCGATGATCAGTTTTTCCAGGCCTTTTCTGCTTTTTTCAAGAATGGTGATATCACGATATGAGCGCAGCGTTGAATACATCAAAGTAAACAGCTTGTTTGCGGTAAGTTCAGTCTTTGTCTTATAATCGTTGATATCATAACTCTGAATGACTTCTCTTTCCGGAGCCTGCCCCGGCTGACCTGTCCTCAGGACAATGCGAACGTTGGTATTTTTCAGTTCCTGACGTATTATTTTTACGAGATTAAGTCCTGCATGCTCTGTCTCCATGACAACATCAAGTAAAATAATGGCAATATCAGGATGCTCGTGCAAATATTCCAGAGCCTCAGCAGCAGAGTAAGCGTGCAACAGATCGAGTTTTTTATTATCAAAGGTGAAATGTTTAAGAGTGAGTGTCGTTACCTGATGAACGCCTTCCTCATCATCCACAACAAGGACTTTCCAGGAAGCATGTTTATCATTGCCCCCCTGCGGAAGGCTATCTTCTTTGAGAAACAGTTCGTCCATCATCGTTTCAATTGGTAAGAGTTAGGATACTCAGCATTTCAGGAGCAGTTTTATTTATTTCAGATTTCAGCACTTCAAGATCATCTGGAACCATAGCCAACACACTCAGAGCTTCCTGTTTTACAGATGCTTTAAAATCAAGTTGAGCTGACTCTTTTATCGGATTTGCGACCATTTCATAGGCGAGCCTTACTGCCACATGCAGGGCACAGCATTGAGAAGAGTACTGTTGTTCTTTTTCCGGTTCATGCTGGTACCTCACAGGAACAACAATTTCTTCAGGAAGCCTCCAGGCGTCAAGAAGTGCCCCGCTCACTTCAGCAATGGTAAATCCAAGCACTTCCTTTTCCCGCTGCCAGGGGTACTGCCCCCTGTTTGCCGGTCCAATAGCAGTCATGGCAATTTCAGGAGCCGCCTTTATCACGGCCAAAGCCCCGATATTTGCAAGGAGCCCCGCAATGAACAGGCTCTCTTTGTTTTGCCTGACATCGGAAAAAACAGTCTGATTTATTACAGCAGAATACACAGCCCGTTCCCAGAGGGTTTTCAGCTCTATATAGCTGCCTCCAACTGTTTGAATGATACTCGCTGCAGACGTGGCAAGTGCCAGATTGTACAACTGCGTACTCCCTACAAGGGTAATTGCCTCTGAGACTGAAGATATACGTCTTGGCAGATAATATAACGAGCTGTTAACCAGCTTGAGAAGCCTGGCAGTCAGAGCGGGATCTTTTGCTATCAGCCCGGCCATATCAGAAACCGAAGAATCGGGATCATTAACTATTCGCCGTAACTGCAGACAGATATCAGGTAAGGTCAACAAGTTTCCCGCCTGTTCTATAATCCTTTTATGCTCAATAAGATTGGCCAAATTCACACCTTATGAAAAAGAAGTATCATATGAATGCCACCCTTTTTTATATCATCTCAAGATTAAGCTTATATTGAAAAAAACTGGATTTCAAATAATTATTATCAACAAATTGGAAAACACAGATTATTATCGAGAAAAGATTAGAGCTGTATTTTTTAGAAAAGAGACAGAAAATCAGAGAAAATTCAGGGAGAAAGCAGCCCGTATTCCCTCTGCCAGCCTGGTTGACGGGGCGGACAGCCCAGCAGGATGTCAATCGCTAGAAAGCGAGTTTTTCCTCCTCTCGCTGCCCACCCGTTTAGGGTAATACATTCTGATTATCGTAGAGATAACGCTTGATTTTATGGGTGGCTGTCTTGACAAAGGGTTCGCGCCTTTCATACACCTTTGCAATTCGTGATGAGGCGGGAAGGGTAGCATTGAGCGAAACTCTCATCTGCTCCATGACTTCCTCAATATAACTCTGACGCTGGGTACGAGACTGGTCGGCAGTATGTTCGTCTACCACCTCATAATCAGGATATACATAGGCATCCAGTTTGCCGTCATTTTCAAGGACAAGGCTTTCTGTAACCCAGTTATAGGAGTTCATTTTATGCTCGATCACTTCAGGGTAAACATTTTCCCCATTTGCCATGACAATGACATTTTTCACCCGGCCCTTGATATAGAGGTTACCCGCCTCATCAAGATATCCCAGGTCACCGGTTGACAACCAGCCGTCTTCAGTGAGAACCTCCCTTGTTGTTTCAGCATCGTTATAATATCCTTCCATTATGTTCGGACCCAATGCAGCAATCTCACCGATACCGCTTTCTGGATCTGGATCAAGAATCTTTACCTCAACTCCGGGAATTGGTTTTCCAGTCGAACACGGCACAATGGTAGGGTCGCCAAGAGGGCCGCCGGCAATAAGAGGAGAACCTTCGGTGAGTCCGTAACCTATGAGATAGGGGAACTGGGAATCAACCAGGAATTTTTCAACATCGGGATTTAAGGCAGCCCCGCCAATGCCCATAAAGACCAGGTTTCCGCCAAAAAATTCCATTAAGGTCCTGCCTATCTTCTTATAAATCATTTTTTTGCCCACTCTGGTTTTACAGAGCATGGTCAGGAAAAAACTTTTTTCGATTGTTGGCAGCACTCGTTTCTTGTAAATTTTTTCGAGTATCAGAGGTACTGCAAAAATCACATGCGGCTTTTCATGGCTACACAGCTTTTGCAGGATGGCAGGAGTTGGTGTTTTACCGGCATAGGCTATCCGACATCCCAGCACAAGCGGGAGCAGAAACGAGCAGGTGAACTCGTAAGTATGCGATATAGGAAGGATGGAAAGAAAAACGCTACCCGGGGCAATTTCCGCTAGAGTTGATGCGGAATAGGCATCTGAGGTGAGGTTTTTATGAGAAAGCATCACCGCTTTGGAGTACCCGGAAGTACCTGAGGTATAGAGGATAGTGGCAAGGTCATCTTCTGACACTTCAGGAAAATCAGGAAAAGAATCTTCATCTTTCTTTTCTTCAAGCAGTATTTCAGCTTCTGCCAGGAAGTCGCTGAATTTTCTACTGTCAAGAATGCCCTGCATGGCCTCATAATCATCAAGCGTTATAATGGGACTGAGCACTTTTTCATTGAGTTCATAAACCTTTTCTACCTGCCTCTGCGTGGTAAAAAGAAATTTAACCCGCATCTGATTCAGGATGTGATGCACATCTCCTTCAGGCAGATCGGGAAGGATCGGAACAACGATGGCACCAACACGGACAGATGCCAGATAGGCTGTACCCCAATTATGTGAATTTTCCGCTAAGATAGCGATATGATCACCCTTTTTCACTCCGTCTTTCATCATTTTCAATGCAAGGGCATATACTCTGTTACGGAATTCATCATAGGTGAGCGGTGTCTGCATTGCCATCCCGATAGCAGGCATATCACCAAATTTTGCGCATCCGGAATCCAATATATAATTCAGGGTCATCCTCACATCATCAATAGCCCGCATATACTAACCTCTCTGGTAGGGTGATTGTCTTGCACAGTGGAACATTCCTTCGTTCCAATATACCAATATATTTGTTTCAATAAATATGGCATAAATGTGGTAAACGGTCAATATGAAGCGTCGAACTCTGTTTATCAGGAAAAAAACAAACTGATTATTCTCTTAAAACCACTTGACAACTTGATCTTGAGAGAATACAAAATAGCTGAAAAGGTAATATTGTCCTGATATTGCTCCTTCCATTAAAGAAAAAATTGAACCAGAAGCACCATGTTTCATTTACATACCAGCAGAACGCCTCTCTTGTCATTTTTTTTATTGCTGTTCCTGCTCATCTCCTCACTCCCAAGTGTTGCCGCAGGCAGTACTCTTCCCGTGCTCACTGAAAACAGGAAATCCGAGCAGAATACACCACAGATTGGTGCCAACCCGGTACCAGGTAAACCAATTCTTGGCAAGCCCTGGGATATTTCCCGGGTAAAAAAAGCAAACCCTCAATATTTCGTCAAACGGGAAAAAAAGGTTGTTAACAAAAAACTCTCAGCCAGATCCGCAATCATCATTGATGGCCTCTCTGGCCGCACCCTATATTCAAAAAATCCCGATACCCCCAGACAGCCGGCAAGTACTATCAAGGTGATCACCGGTATGATCGCCATCAAATCCCTGAAGAATCATGAAAAGGTTGCCGTGAGCTCCAAGGCCGCGAGGCAGCCACGTTCAAAGGTTTACCTGGATCAACGTAAAAAATATCTGGCCAACGATCTTATCAATGCAGTACTTCTCGCCTCAGCCAATGACGCAAGTGTTGCCCTCGCAGAAAAGATAGCCGGCTCGGAGCGCGACTTTGCCAAGATGATGACCCTGCGGGCTAAACTCTGGGGCGCACAAAACACCGTTTGTAAGACGGCAACGGGCCTCACCGCCAAGGGCCAAAGCAGCACCGCACGTGATCTGGCCGTCATCTTCAGGCACGCCATGAACGACGAGGAGTTTGCCAGAAGGATGAAACGGGTCACCGTCAAAACAACCGAGGGAAAAACACTACATAATCACAACAAGGCCCTATGGCAACTCCACGGTACAGAAGGTGGGAAAACAGGATACACCAGGGCTGCCCGCCAAACATACGTTGGCAAGTTTAAACGCGGCTCTGATGAAATTATTGTTGCCCTGATGGGCAGTGAAAGAATGTGGACCGATCTTAAAACCCTTGTGGACTATGGATTTACCAAAAAAAAGGTGGCTGACAGTCTCCAGACACCTATTCTGCTGGCTAAGGAAAACTGATTTGGGCAGATGGCCAATAATCTGAAATACGGTTCAGTCTTTTTTGTAGAGAGGCGCATATTTTACAGTTCATTTTTTCTGCACCCACGCCAAACATTCCACCATTAAAGTGAACGCACCGAAGTCACTTTCCACAAGTACACTGTCATCTCATTCCTGCTGTGTACGTACATGGGCAGACCGGCAGTTATCTGTCCTGCAACAGGAAGCTCTCGTGCAGAGGAATTTTTTCTATCCATCATGCCATCAAGAAGATGCAGGCTGCGACCATAATGTCCATCCCTCTTTAAAAATCCTTTCTTTCAAGAAGCTGGATCATCTGTACCACAACGGTATGGCTGATTGCCATATCAGCAGCAGCCATCTGGCGCAGGCTCGGTATCTTGCCATCATCACCTATCCTGTGGCGTAAATAATGCCAAAAAAAGTTCTTGCCACTCTGTTAACTTCATTATGATCCTCCTGATCCATGTTTTGCCAACTCAAATGTACATATACGTTTACCAAGAAAAAAATGCAGCCTGAAAAATGTGTCCGTTTTTACTTGACCACATCATTTCAACCCTATAGTCTTTCAGACGCACCCTGAACCGGATATCGAATCATATTCGAGAGATCATCTTAATTTCCGAGTCAATCGCATTTTTTGCTAGACACGGTTTCAGAGAAACAACAAAGAGGATCACAATTGACAACAACCTTAAAATCAACATAACACATTGACTTTAAAAGAAATTTATGCTATATGCAGTTAACTTATACGCAAAAAGTCCCACATGGAGGAGAATATGAAATTAAAAACACAACAAACAATTCGCATAGCTATCGGTGTTGTAACAGCTGTATTTTTATCTGTATCTGGCATGAGTCTTCAAGTGTCAGCGGCTGATTACGTTGCTAAAATAGGTCATTTGGAATCAGCGCAGCAATCCCGCCACGTTCATTTACTGAAAGTTGCTCAACTTGTTAATGAACGTACTAATGGTGCAGTTGAGTTCCAGATTTTTCCACAATCTCAGCTTGGTAATCAACGCCAAATGATAGAGGGGGTTCAGCTGGGAACTATTGAGGCGACGGTATCTCCTGCAGCCTTTCTCGGTGGGTTTAACCAGGCTGTTTCTATTCTGGATATTCCGTATTTGCTGCCTTCAGATACGGCTGCCGCACAAAAATTGCGTGAAAGCGAATTTGGCAAAAAAATAGCTGCCAGCTTTGCAGGTAAGGGGGTTGAAATTGTAGCCCTTTGGCCTAACGGACGAAAACACTTTACTTCAAATAAGCCGTTGGATAAAATTTCCGATTTTGCAGGGCAGAAGTTCAGGGTAATGGACTCTAAAATACTTATTGAACAGTTCAAAGCTCTGGGAGCATCCGCAATAGCTTTACCATTTGGTGAGCTTTATACATCCCTGCAAACAGGGGTAATTGATGGCGAAGAGAATCCTTTGGATACCATTCAGCGCATGAAATTTTATGAGGTGCAAAAGTACCTGGTTATTTCTGAGCATGGAGCAATGGAAGATATTGTAATGTTTAACCAGCTATGGTGGAATAATCTACCGGAAAAATATCGTACAATTATTAAAAATGCTTTCATCAAGGTAATACCAGAGCTTGAAAAACACAAGGCAAATGCTGTAGCAGAAGCTTTGGATGTTATCAGTAAGAGTGGAATTAACGTGAGAGTTGCCTCTGAAGAAGAAAAGGCTTTGCTTCGGGAAAAAATGTATGGACCCGCAGTTAAAGCTTATCTTGAAAAGGCTGGAAGTACAGGACAGGAGCTCATAAATACCTATGAGAAAGCACGTGCTGAAATAATTTCTCAATAAATAATAGTTGAGAAGTTGGGCTCGATTCACCAGGATCGAGTCCGAGATATGGTCAACGGTTTACTGCTTTGGTAGTAGGCATATTCGTAATGGAAAAGGGAAGCTGATGCTAATCTTGAAAGCTCTGAGGCGTTTCGAGCGAGTCGCTCTGGTAGTAATATTTGTTGCGATGGTGACCCTTTTCTTTTTTAATGTCCTTTCCAGAGAGATGGGAGAATTTGCAAGCAAATTTGCCTGGATAGAAGAAGCTGTTCGTCTGATGAATCTCTTTCTTGTTTTTGGTGCCCTTGGTCTTGCCCTGGAGCGTGGCAGGCATGTAGGCATTGACACCTTCAGAGATAAACTGCCTGAAGCTGCAAGAAAGATACTTCTCAAAACAATAGATTTCGTTGGTCTTTGTTTTTCTACCTATCTTGTTTACCAAAGTTATCAATTAGTTATATTTGTACTCGCAACTGATCAGAGGAGTCCAACACTTGACATGCCAATGGGATGGATTTACATGGCTCCCGTGCTTGGTTTTGGCTTGCTTGGTTTACGTTTTGCCTTGAGTTTCTTTGGAATTATCGATCGATTCCCCATGACTACTGAAAGATAAGAGAAGGGCATTGTAATGCTTATTGCTATAGTTTTAGTGGCACTTGTTTTACTTTTTTTAGGCTTTGAAATGTTCCTGGTGCTGGGAGTCCCATCGTTGATTACCAAAAGTGCGTTTTACGCCAGTATTCCTGAGCCGGCGATCATTCAAAAGCTTATTGGTGGCATTAACCATACAACTCTTCTGGCAATTCCCTTTTTCATACTTGCTGCACATTTAATGGGTTCCGGGCAAATAGCTAAACAGTTGACGAATTTAGTTAAAGTACTGATTGGTTCCACTCCCGGTGGCATAGGGCATACTGTTGTCGGAGGATCCATGGCGTTTGGATCAGTTTCTGGATCAGCACCAGCTACTGTAGCCGCAATGGGAAGCATGATGTATCCAGAAATGAGAAAAAGCGGATTTTCGCAAAAATTCAGTCTTGGTCTCATTGTATCAAGTGCTGAAACAGCGTTATTGATCCCACCATCAATTACCTTTATTATCTATGGCTGGATGACAGGAACGTCCATTGCCAAACTTTTTGCAGGTGGTCTTGCCGTTGGGCTATTTCTCGGGCTTGCATTTTCAGGTATTGTCTGGTTAGAGGCCCGAAAAAATACTATTGAGGGATGTCAAAGATCCACACTCGCTGAAAAGCTGAAAGCTCTGCGTTCAGCGGGGTGGGCACTTGGAATGCCTGTAATTATCCTGGGTGGTATTTATTCAGGAGTTTTCACCCCAACAGAAGCGGCCGCTGTAAGTGTGGTATACGCAGTAATCGTTGAAGCTGTTATTTATCGTAATTTCAGCATCAACGATTTATTCAAGATTGTTGAAAACAGTGCTGTTTCGACTTCGATTATTTTTATCCTCCTTGCGTTTGGAGGCCTTCTATCTTTTTTTATCACACTGGCCCAGGTCCCTACACATATCAGTAATTTTTTAACCGCTATACACGCTGGGCCCATTGCATTTTTGATTGTTGTAAATGTTTGTTTTCTGGTTGCCGGTATGTTTATAGACCCAAATTCTGCTCTATTGATTCTGGTGCCAACGTTATTCCCTGTGGCAACGGGGTTGGGAGTTGACCCTGTTCATTTTGGGATGATTGTGACCCTGAACATAAGCCTGGGTATGATCACTCCACCATTTGGGCTTGATATCTTTGTCGCCTCTTCAACCTTGAATAAACCAGTGATGGCAATTATTAAAGGAGTGTGGCCTTTTGTTTTTGTAAACATCATTGTCTTGCTGGTTGTCACTTACGTTCCTGAAATATCAGTATTCATACCAAATCTTATTTTTGGTTAACGAGGAATCTGAGCACGTAAGTGATCTTCTTCGTAAAGCATTCAAACTAACATTAAAACATGGGCACAAATCTATCAGGAGAAAATAACGTTTTGGAATCATTCTTTGCTTTTCGTTCCTTAGCAGCAGACCTCTTTTCGAAAATAGAAATGCTGAGCGCTGACACCAAAGGGGTGAGTCGGCCTGCATTTTCCGAAAAAGAAACGGAAACTCTGGCGTACCTTGAATCTGTTGCAAGAAAACATGGTCTTTCTACATGGCAAGATAATGGTAAAAACACCCTTTTTTCGCTACCAGAAGATAAACATGCAAAAAAATATGTACTCGTTGGGTCTCATGTTGACTCTGTACCAAACGGAGGAAACTATGACGGACTTGCTGGTGTTATCTCTGGTCTGCTTGCTCTCGTTCATTCGCAACAAGGTTCCAAACAGTTTACTCACCCTGTAAAAGTCATAGCGTTGAGAGGCGAAGAAAGCCATTGGTTTGGTCCATGCTATATTGGTTCAAAATGCCTCACCGGAAAATTGAGTAACAAGGAGTTGTCTTCCAGGCATAAAACTGATGGTCAAACTCTTTCCCGCAAATTAGCTGCATTAGGAGTTGACACGAATCCAATCAAGAAGAATGAGCCGCTCATGGATTTGAACGAACTGATCGGCTATATTGAGTTACACATAGAGCAGGGACCTATGTTGGTCGAAAAAGACATTCCAGCAGCCATTGTTTCTGGTATTCGAGGTAATCTACGGCATAAGAAAATTGTCTGCCATGGTGAAGCTGGTCATTCGGGTGCGGTACCGAGAGTATATAGACGTGATCCGGTCATGGCCTTCGTCGATCTTTTGTCAAGTCTTGACGAAAGCTGGCTCACCATTGTGCAGAAAGGAGGTGATCTGGTACTTACCTCAGGTATTGTTACAACCGATCCAAAAACACACTCTATGTCACGCATTTCTGACCAGATTGCATTCAGTTTGGATTGTCGCAGTCAAAGTACAACGGTGTTAAACGAAATGCGTGCCCTGTTAGAGCTGGAAATGCAACGAATTAAATCTGAACGAAAGGTAAGGTTCCAGCTTGACGAGGAAATTTTTACAGCTCCCGCTTTGATGGATGAACGTGTCATCACTGATCTCAAAATATCAGCAACAAGACTGGGGATTGAACCATTCATTATGCCATCGGGGGGAGGACATGACGCCGCAGTGTTTGCGAATACGGGCATACCGACCGGAATGATTTTCGTTCGCAATCAAAATGGTTCCCATAATCCCGACGAATCAATGGCTATTGACGATTTTCTCACTGGTAGCGCTATACTTTTTGACTATCTGACGAGGACAGAGAAATGAGCACAACTGAGTTAATTATTATACGTCCGGATGATTGGCATTTACATTTACGTGACGGTTCAATGATGAAAGCCGTGGTACCATATTCGAGTGCAGTATATGGACGGGCAATCATCATGCCGAATCTGGTGCCTCCAATAACAACGGTAGATGCTGCCATTCAGTATCGTCAAAGAATAGTTCAAGCTATTCCAGTTGATCATGACTTTGAACCACTCATGACTCTTTATCTCACCGAATCTTCCACACCAGCTGAAATTGCATCTGCTGCAGATTCTGGCTTGATTAAAGCCATAAAGCTATACCCAGCCGGAGCAACTACTAATGCAGAAAGTGGTGTTCGAGAGCTGGAGCGTGTGATGCCGGTACTCGAAAAAATGGCTGCTGTAAAGATGCCTCTTTTAATACATGGTGAAGTAACTGAACCAGATATTGATATTTTTGATCGTGAAGCAGTGTTTATAGAAAAAGTTCTTGATCCTTTGCGTTGTCGTTTACCTGAGCTGCGAATTGTATTGGAGCACATAACAACTAAAACTGGCGTAGACTATGTGATGTCTGCTGATGAAAATCTTGCTGCTACAATTACGGCTCATCATTTGATTATCAACCGAAATACTATTTTAGTAGGAGGAATCAAGCCCCACTATTACTGTCTTCCTGTTGCCAAGCGTGAAAAACACCGTCTTGCTTTGCGTGCGGCTGCAGTATCAGGAAACCGAAAGTTCTTTTTCGGTTCAGACTCGGCCCCGCATCTTGACGGAGTAAAGGAATCTGCGTGCGGCTGTGCCGGTCTTTTTACAGCTCTCAATGCGCTTGGGTGCCTGGCTACGGTTTTCGAGCAAGAAGGTAAACTGAAAAATCTGGAGGCATTTGTTTCTTTGCATGGGCCTGCATTCTACCGGGTCGCTCCGAATTTATCAAAAATGCGATTGCGTAAAAATCAAAAACCTGTCACATTTCCAAAAAAGATAGTCACTGAAAGTGGTTCTATTACAGTCTTTGACCCATTGTTTCCAGTATATTGGAACGTGGACAATGCCGTGTGAAATCAACGAAATAAAACCTCAAAACCAAGGAAATAAAATGTTTTCTAACGCGTTTCCAGATCGAAAAATAATGGCAGAAATGACCGCAAAAATGCTCGTAGAAATAAATGCTGTTCATTTCAAGTCTGATAAACCATTCATGTTCACTTCCGGTCTTGCCAGTCCTGTATACATTGACTGTCGCAAAATTATTTCATATCCACGAATCAGAAACACTCTGATGGATTTTTCTGTTTCACTTCTCTTACGCGAAGTTGGATTTGAACAATTTGATGCTGTAGCAGGAGGTGAAACAGCAGGCATACCATTTGCGGCATGGATTGCCGACAAAATGCAGATGCCAATGCAATATGTTCGCAAAAAGCCAAAAGGTTTTGGCCGCGATGCTCAGATAGAGGGCGATATTGCAGAAGGTCAACGCGTTCTTCTCGTGGAAGACCTGACGACTGACGGCGGCAGTAAGATAAAATTTTGTGAAGCGCTACGTCGGGCCGGAGCTGTTGTAACAGATACCATCGTTATTTTTTATTATGACATGTTTGAGGAAACCCGTGAAAATTTATCGAACCATAATCTCCGGCTTCATTGGCTGGCGACATGGTGGGATGTTCTTTCAGTAAGTAAAGAGTTTGGATATTTTGATACTCATACTCTTGATGAAGTTGAATCCTTTCTCAACGAACCGTTAATCTGGTCCGGAAATCACGGGGGAACAACCGAAATATCAAAGTAAAGCAGAGGCTCTCCGGTTTGAATCGTATATGACCCAGCTGAAAGTGCAGTTTTTTACTTTTACGTTACTCATCCCGCAAGCGGGATATGTGCCTTGGTAGTTCAATGTACTTGGTTGTCATCAAAACATGTTTTTTTCTTTTTTTATGACAGGTTTTGGCCAGTAAGGAATTAATAGGACGGTGCCAGGGAGAGGAGGAGAGTTTTTTTATGTGCCAGAGAAATAAGCAGGCTCGGGTGGCGTGCCAAATTCTCAGTAATGAGCCTTTGACAGAACAGGTTTTTGAGATGAAAATTGCTTGTCCTGAAATTGTTAGCCAGACAAAACCGGGACAATTTGTAAACCTCTATTGCCGACACCAAGGTCGCCTTCTGCCCCGACCAATATCTGTATGTGAGCTAGACAAGGATAGAGGTAATCTATGTCTTGTCTATGCTATCTTAGGTGAAGGTACCAGCGAATTTGCAGGCTACACATCAGGTCAGTCAATAGAAATTATGGGACCACTGGGAAATGGTTTTAATCTCAATAATCAGTCTGACAACCATCTGATTGTAGGAGGTGGTGTCGGTACACCGCCGATGGTGGAACTCTGTAAACAACTCAAAGGTAACAAAACTATCGTTGTTGGTTTTCGGGAAAAACCATATCTGGTAGAACGCTTGCAAAAATTTGGAAAGGTTTATGTGACCACAGATGATGGTTCTGTTGGTTTTAAAGGGAATGTCGTCGAATTCATGGAGCAGAAAAAATTACGAGGAAATATTTACGCATGTGGCCCAACTCCAATGTTGAAAGGCGTTCAGGCTTTTGCTGACAGGTATGATCTGGAAGCAAATTTATCGCTCGAAGAGAGGATGGGATGCGGTTTTGGAGGTTGTGTAGGCTGTGTTACCAAGATTGCTGTTGATACAGAAGCTGGTTATACTTACAAAAAAGTTTGTGTAGATGGTCCGGTGTTTGACGCAAAGGAGGTTCTGTTTTCATGAAACTTGAAGTAAATATCGCGGGTGTTACACTTAAAAACCCGGTCATGACTGCCTCTGGCACTTTTGGTTCAGGCAAAGACTTTGTTCGGTATGTTGATATAAATAAACTCGGCTGTGTTGTCGTAAAAGGCATTGCCACTAAAGAATGGCTTGGAAATCCACCACCAAGAATTGTCGAGACCTATGGCGGTATGATCAATGCTGTTGGCCTGCAAAATCCTGGCATGGAGGTCTTTTGTAGAGATGACATTCCTTTTTTAAAACAGTTTGATACCAAAATTGCGGTTAATATATCAGGAAAAACAATCGACGAGTATGTGGAGGTTGCCGATCGACTGGCCTCAGAAGATGTTGATTTTCTGGAGTTAAACATTTCCTGTCCCAATGTGAAGGAAGGTGGGATTGGTTTTGGTGTAAATCCGGTTATGACCAGGAATGTAACCAAGGCTGTAAAAAAAGTAGCCAAACAACCTTTGATTGTTAAGCTCAGTCCCAATGTAACCGATATTACAGAAATAGCCCGGGCTGCCGAAGATGGCGGTGCAGACGCTTTATCTCTTATCAATACTCTCCTGGGCAGTAGAATAGATGTACACAGAAAAAAGTTTATTCTCTCAACCAAACAGGGTGGTCTGTCAGGCCCTGCAATTAAGCCGATAGCTGTTCGAATGGTCTATCAGGTGGCAAATGCTGTTGATCTTCCAGTGATCGGTATAGGGGGAATTATGACTGGTGAAGATGCCATCGAGTTCATGATGGCGGGCGCAAACGCCATAGCAGTTGGTACTGCCAATTTGCTGAACCCGGCAGCAACAATGGATATCCTGTCAGAGATAGAGGCCTTTTTGAGCGAGAAAAAAATAGATGATATCAACAAAATAGTCGGTGCTGTAACAGCATAATAGCAATTCTCTTTTCAATAAAGAATTATTCTCTCCATATTTTACCCCGCATTTCTTACAAATTTCGACACAAGGACTGCGCATGCACGTCAGTCCCTGTGTATCATCAACGTATTTCAAAGAGACGTACCTGGCATCATTAATGATCCAACAGTAAATACCAGAGATAACCAAGATGGGCTGGATTTCTTGAAAATTCTGCTGTCAGGGTGAGATTCAAGGATACACCGTTCAGTTGTAACGGGTTATCTCTGTAGGTGGCCCCAGTAGATGCCTTCCATCCTTTCAAGTAATACCCCTTGGGAGCCACGGCTCTGACCATGGTTGTGTTGCCACCATTGGATACGGTCTGGTCCGTCTCCCCCTCCAAAATGCTACCCCTTGTACCGTCCGTCTTAAATGAAACAGTGTAATATGCGGCGTCTATTGCAAAATGAGCCGTAAAGGCAAGGTTTGAAGTGACATACGTAACGATCAGGGAT
>PDWJ01001035.1_pt1 | contig 50400 bp, 43 predicted proteins | sample 1430881 | NCBI WGS metagenome assembly PDWJ01 (sample SAMN01162460, study PRJNA174530) | Oral metagenome, whole genome shotgun sequencing project. | biome: Marine environment; feature: Marine mammal; material: Swab sample of the gingival sulcus; isolation source: swab sample of gingival sulcus...
AAGGAGACAGTATGAAAAAGATTGTAATTTTTTATTCGTTTGAAGGGAACACAAGACTGATAGCAACTGCTATCGCGAAAACACTAGACGCAGATATTTTGGAATTAACGCCGAAAGAAGAGATTCAATCAACAGGGATTATGAAATATGTATGGGGTGGAAAAGCCGCACTGATGAACACTAAGCCAGAGTTATTACCTTGTGATAAACATATCCAGGAATATGATCTGTTGTTTATTGGAACACCCGTATGGGCCTGGACCTTCGCCCCTCCTCTCAATACTTTTTTTGCAACACAGGTGTTAGTCAATAAGAAGATCGCATTATTTTGTTGCCATGGCGGTGCAAAAGGTAAGATATTTAGTAAAATGACCAGGGCCTTAACACACAATCAAATCTTGGGAGAGGCTGATTTCAAAGACCCACTAAAACATCATACCGAGGCCAATCTTGAAAAGGCCAAAAAATGGGCAGAAAGCATAATGAACAATCTGAGCACAGCCTAATCCATCGGCTCCTTTCCGTACTTCGCCTGGGGCAGGCAGTTGGTCTCAGGTGTTATGCAATAAAGAGAGGTAGAGACTTCTCTTCTGAATCTATCATTAGACTTTATGATAACATTTGTAAGGGTGTAATTCACAGGTATCGGTCACTGAACATCGCGGTAAGTTTCGTTGGAATATAAGCAAGATGATATTACTTTGTTAATCGTAAAAGTATGAGAAGACGGGCACGAGATAAGCCATCCACCCAAATGTAGATGCGAAATATTCGCCTGGATGGATGGCTTCCTCATCGTTGTCCTAGACGTATGCCACATTTCGTTCATCATTCACACACACTTTTTTATCGAGAGCAAGGACGCGGTCCTTTGTTGATCATTCTCCCTGGGAATACCGCCTCTTCAGCCTGTTATGAAGGTGAACTCGAATATTTCAGCCGTCATTATCATGCCGTGTCATTCGATTTTCAAGGAACCGGCAGCTCGGAGAGACTCGAACAATGGCCGGATGATTGGTGGGAAAAAGCCGTGTACGATGTGGCCGGGCTGATTGAACACCTTGGGGAAGAACGGGCTGTGCTTGTTGGAACGAGTGGAGGGGCGGTAATTGCTCTGTTAACAGCCATTCTTTTGCCAAAACGAGCCCGCGCTGTCGTTGCTGATAGCTGCCTCGAACGTTATCCTGCAGCGCTGCTGCGAATGGTTGTGGCCGAACGAACACAACGTACTGATAGGCAGATTGCCTTCTGGCAGCTTGCTCATGGGGACGATTGGGAACAAGTCGTCGAGGCTGACAGCGAGCGTTTACGACATATCGCCGCTCAAGGAGATTTGGATTGGGCTCAGGGCCGGTTACGGAAGATTGCTTGTCCAACGCTGTTGACTGCAAGTCTTTGCGATAAAAGCCTGCCAGATGTCGGCCAGAAACTCTGCCGCATGGCTGAACAAATTCCTCACTGCCGCGTGTTTTTAATGAACGCAGGCGAACATCCGCTTATGTGGAGCCGCCGAGCTGACTTTTTTCCTGTGTGTACTTATTTTCTGAAGGATGTTTTAAAAAACACCTGACCATGGCAAGAGGTGTCCTGAGGGTAACAATACTCCATATTCTTGTAAATTGCGCAAAATGAGCCGCAAACACAGAACTGAATCGCAGAGAGATTCAAGAAAAAATGCAGCATCGAATTCTGCATCATGCAGAATTCTTCAATCAGGTGCTGTTTGATGTCTCGATTAATGTGACTGAAATGTTCCGAGATTCCGGTTTTTATCAGCCATTGAGGGAGGAAGTGATTCCCATAACAAAATATTTGTAAGGATATGTTGTATGAAGAAGAACCATTCACTTCTTGTCATAGATGATTCCCCCTACATCTTACGCAGTGTTGAACGGCTGTTTACATCAGAGGGGTACCATGTTACTTGTGCTTCAAAGGGTAAAGCAGGACTGCGCCTTGCCCGACGCGAAAAACCAGATGTGATCCTCCTCGATGTGATCCTTCCTGATCTTGATGGAATTGAACTCTGTCAGCAGATAAAAGGCGATACAGGACTATCGAGTACGTATGTCATCCTCTTCTCTGGAGAGAAAATCGATTCTGAAAGTCAAGCAAAAGGTCTTGAAAGCGGAGCCGATGGTTTCGTCTCAAAAACCGCCTCTCACCGAGAACTCTTAGCGCGCGTTCAGGCAATCGTGAGGATAAAAGAAGCAGAATCAAAGCTTTCCGAAACCGTACAGGAACTCCAAAAAAAGCAGCAAGAACTTCTCAAAACGCAAAGGGAATTGGAGCATTCTCAAAAAAAATATGAAGAATTATACGATTTTGCCCCAGTGGGCTATTGTACCTTTGATGCAACCGGAAGCATTCAGGAGGCGAACAAAACACTTGCAGAACAGCTTGGAATTCACGAAAAACAACTCTTAAATTCCCGTTTTCTCGACTATCTTATCTCTGACGATTATCGCATCTTCCACGATCATCTCAAGGCAGTGTTCGACCATCAGACCAGGAGAAGCTGCGAAATACGATTGCGACAAAATGATGGCACAGTGGTTTATGTCCTGTTGAAGAGCCGTTTTGTTGAGCTTCCAGAAGGTGGAGACGGAGAGTGCCGAACAGTGATTACCGACATCAGCGATCGCAAACATGCAGAAAACGCGCTTCAAGCCAGCAAAGAAGAATATCAGACATTGGTCGATAACCTTCAACAACGGGTATTTTATAAAGATCGAAATTCTACCTATGTCACCTGCAATGAGAGTTATGCGAGAGATCTCCATATATCCCCCCAGCACATTGTCGGTCGAACCGATTATGATTTCTTTCCTCAAGAGCTTGCCGAAAAATACCGGAATGATGATGAAAAGGTCATTCACGAGGGAAATTCTCTGAACGTTGAAGAAGCCTATGTTTTACATGGACAACAGCGCTTTATTCAAACCGTCAAAACTCCACTCCATAACGCCAATGGGGAAATTATCGGACTATTAGGAATTTTTTGGGACATCACCGAGCGGAAGCATATAGAGGACGCACTCGCCCAGGAGCGGTATCTGTTGCGGGCATTATTGGACAGCAGCCCCGATCATATCTATTTCAAAGACAGGGAAAGCCGTTTTATTCGTTTGAACAAATCCTGTGCATCATGGGTGGGGCATGTTATCCCTGAAAAAATGATCGGCAAAACGGATTTCGATTTTTTTACCGAAGAGTATGCAACTCGAACGTTTACCGATGAACAGCGAATTATGGAAACCCGGCAGGCGCTGATCGGGCAGGAGGAAAATGAGCGTTGGCCCAATGGACGAAAAACCTGGGTTTCAACCACAAAAATGCCATTGTATGACGAGCATGACAATGTCGTGGGGACTTTTGGCATCTCGCGAGATATTACAGAGCACAAACAAGCAGAAGAACAGCAGCGGATCGCAACCCGCATTTTGAAAATTTTAAACCAGGCAAAGCCTAAAAGCGGGATGATTCAAGAAATTTTATCAGTCATTAAAAACTTTACCGGCTTCGAAGCTGTCGGTATCCGTGTACAAGAAGGCAGTGTCTTCTCATATTATGAAGCCAAAGGAGTACAGAATACATTCACCGCAACGGAACGCTGTCTCTGCATGAAAAATATCGCAGATCCCTTAACAGTTTCATCGGGGAAAATACCGTATTATGAATGCATGTGCAAGAATATTCTTGAAGGCTGTATCGATCCTGCCTTGCCGCACTTTACGAGTCGGGGGAGCTTTTGGACTAACAATACGGGTACGTTACGTAAATCGCAGCCCTTGGTATCCCATCACAGCCCCATATACAACCGTTGCAATACCGCACAGGACGAATCGGTCGCAATTATTCCCCTTCGTTCTGCCAATCGGATCGTTGGTCTTCTACACTTTCACGATCACCGCAAGGGTGTCTTCCGTTCGGAGATGATCGATTTTTTAGAAGGGTTAGGCGAGAGCATCGGAACGGCCCTCGATCATAAACAGGCTGAAGAGGAAATGGCCCGTCTTCGTAACTTATTGAACAATATCATCGATTCGATGCCATCAGCGATCATTGGAGTCAATCGTGATGGAAGAGTGACCCATTGGAATTTGCGGATTCAAGAAATTACTCATATATCGGCAGAGGAGGCTACAGGGCAGCTTTTAAACGAAGTGTTTCCTCGTATTATGCCGTATATGGGAAAAATTCACCGGGCGATCGAACGCCGGACCCCTCAAACAGAAGCAAAAGTCACCGATCTCACAAATGACTCCGCGTTATTGTTCGATATTATCATCTATCCCCTTATTTCTTCAAGTGGCATAGAGGGAGTCGTCATCCGCATCGATGATGTCACCGAACGAGTGCGCATGGAGGAGATGGTTATTCAATCGGAAAAAATGCTGTCGTTAGGCGGATTAGCAGCCGGAATGGCGCATGAGTTGAATAACCCTTTGGCGAGTATGCTGCAAAATGCTCATGTCATTTTGAATCGGCTGACCCACCCAATCTCAGCCAATGCGCTTGCAGCCGCTGAATGCAACACAACGATGGATGCCATTCGACGATATGCGGAACAACGTGAAATTACGGAGATGCTGGATATTATCAAAACCGCGGGGGAACGAGCGGCTCAAATTGTTGCAGATATGCTCACTTTCAGTCGGAAGAGCAGCTCATCGGCACAACCTCATGATATTCGGAAACTACTCGATAAAACGGTGGACCTCGCCTCGCATATCTATGGTTTTAACAAGAAATATAATTTTCTTCGATTCACCATTATCCGCGAATATGAAGAAGGCTTGCCGAACGTTCTCTGCGAGAACACCCAGATTCAGCAGGTGTTCCTCAATGTATTGACCAATGCCGTCCAGGCCATGGCGAACCAGCAGAGTCCCACAATTATTTTACGCGCCGGTCAAGACGGTGATTGCGTACGGGTTGAGATTGAAGATAATGGGCCGGGAATCTCTGAAAACATTCGCCATCGAATCTTTGAACCGTTTTTTACGACAAAAGAGGTCGGGCTGGGAACAGGTTTAGGGCTTTCCGTTTCGTACTTCATCATAACAGAGCATCATGGCGGCACCATGAGCGTCGAATCCGAACCCGGTCGAGGCTCAAAATTCATCATCCACTTTCCGTCGAACACGCAGCGTTGCCCGCTGCAATGAACGTATTACTGGGATTTCTTGCCGGATCAAGCACAAAAAGACTGTCTGCTTGTTGGTGGCTTCCACCTCAATCCGGCAGGCACACATCGTGAGAGTGGACTTCATCGACCCGTCACGTGAACATTGTCGACATACTAGCCGCTACTTTTTTTATGAATCACCTGCTCGTGATTTTTCGAGATGTCAGCTTTACTACCCTGTGGATACGCGCTTCTCGCTCCAAGAGGAATGACAGGGGACCGTTGACCAGCCTTTTCAGACGGAATGCTGCGCTCCTCACCTTGCGTGAGTTGCAATTCAGAGGCCGGAATGTCCATACTTGAAACGGTCAATGGAGCGATGGGCTGATGAGCAGCCTTTGTCATGTGTGGCTGACCCCGGTTTGGCCCGAACTCCTGTTTCTGATGCTGCGCATCAAGAATTTTTATGCCCTGTCGTTTTGGGATAATGTCTGAGGCCAAATGGAGAGTATGGTGTGCACTGTCGATCATACCATTGCTCGGTTGTTCTTTTGGAAAAACCCTGGGGGTAAGAGGATGGAGCTGTTCTGGGACTGTGATCCTTTGTTGCGCTTCTTCCGAAGGATCCTCCACAACGTGTTGTTCCGGTGGAAAAATTTTTCCTTCTTGGGGCATGACGGATTCTTTATCATCCTGGCTGATCAGGGTCGTTTTCTGTAATGTCTCAGGAGTTTCTTGAGCGAGAGTTCCTTTGGGAATCGGTTGTAACATCAAGACGCTCAATGGCGGAATGGTGAGACTTATCGAATATGCCTGCTGTTGCCAGGGGATCGGCTCGGCTGAACATCTCTCTATAGTTCCGATACTCTGTCCCCCATATTCTTCGGCATCGCTATTCATCAGTTCCCGATAATCACTGTCCATCGGAACCCCGACTCGATACTCTTCATGCGTTACAGGAGTAAAATTGCAGATAAACACGACAAATTGCCAATCATGGCCGACGGTTTTCCGCATGAACGAAAAAACACTGTTGTCATAGTCATGATGATCGATCCATTCGAAACACTGGGCTGCTGTATCATCGCGGTATAATGCCGGTTCAGACGTATAGAGATGGTTCAAGTCACGAATATACCGTTGAATTCCTTGATGCTGTTCGTATTGCAACAGCGACCATTCCAGACTTCTGTCGTGATTCCACTCTTTCCACTGGGCGAATTCAGCGCCCATGAAGAGGAGTTTTTTTCCAGGATGCCCGAACATGAATCCGTAAAGCAGTCGGAGATTGGCAAACTTCTGCCAGTCATCCCCCGGCATTTTAGCGAGGAGCGATCCTTTACCATGCACGACCTCATCATGAGATAACTCGAGCATAAAATGCTCGTGAAAGGCGTAATGTAACGTAAACGGAACCATGGTATGCACGAATCTCCTGAGAGCAGGGGTATGGGAAAGATAGTGAAGTATATCATTCATCCATCCCAGATTCCATTTGAAGGTAAAGTCAAGTCCACCCAGATACGTCGGATATGTGACCCCAAGCCAAGACGTCGATTCTTCTGCAATCGACATCGTCCCGGGAAAGCGTTCATGAATAAGCGCATTCAATTCCTTTAGAAATTCGATCGCTTCCAGGTTTTCGCGACCTCCGTATTTATTGGGAAGCCATTCTCCTTCCTGTCTGGAGTAATCAAGATAGAGCATCGATGCGACAGCATCTACTCGAATGCCATCGATGTGATACAGATCGAACCAGAAAAGCGCGTTGGCGAGCAAGAAATTTTTGACCTCATTCCTACCATAATTAAAAATAAGGGTTCCCCAATCTTTATGTTCCCCCATTCTCGGATCGGCGTGTTCATACAGATAGGTCCCGTCAAAAGAGCCCAGCGAAAATGCATCTTTCGGGAAATGGGCCGGAACCCAATCGATGATCACCCCGAGGCCCTGACGGTGACACTCGTTGATGAAATATTTAAAATCCTCCGGCGTGCCATAACGGCTGTTTGGAGCATAATAGCCAGTGACCTGATAGCCCCATGAACCATAAAAAGGATGTTCGGCGACCGGCAACAATTCGAGATGTGTAAAGCCCATCTCTTTCACATATGGGATTAACTCTTTTGCCAATTCTCGATAACTGAGGAAGCCATCATTTCCATCAGGTTTTTTCAGCCACGATCCTACATGAACCTCGTAGATCGATAAGGGAGAGCTTGCCGGCATCTGCTCAACCCTTTTGTCCATCCATTTCCGGTCATCCCATTCGAAATGATTTAAATTTGTCACAATACTCCGGTTCTTTGGAGCTTGTTCGAAATAGGCGCCATAGGGGTCCGATTTGGTCAGACTGTCTCCGTGCTGCGTAAGAATTTCATATTGATATCGATCGTTGAGATCTACCCCGGGAATAAACAGTTCCCACACGCCCCACTTTTCCCGAAACCTCATCGCATGCCGCCATTTCGTCCAATCATTAAAATCACCGACAACACTCACGCCTTTCGCATTGGGCGCCCATACGGCAAATAACGCGCCAGGGACACCATGCATCTCCATTGGATGGCACCCCAATTTTTCATAGATATGATAATGTTTCCCTGCCTGAAAAAGCGCCAAATCTTCATCGGATAAAAAGCAAGGAAAAGAATAGGGATCGGCAGCGCACAGACTTTTCCCCCGATCATCGATTGTTTCAAGTTGGTACGCAAATTTTTTACGACGCCGGGTGAAGACGGCTTCAAAAAAGCCCTTCTCATGGATACGTGCCATCGGATAGCGTTTCTTTTGTGTGGTGTCATGGACAGCAGCTTGCTCAATACCGGGGAGAAATGCTCGAACCACAATCTTTTTTTCCCCATGAGTGGTTACTTCGTGCATACCGAGAACGGAAAAGGGATTCGAATGGGTTCCGCTGAGGATCTTTCGTATCGTTTGTCTGGATAGCATTGCTTGTGTCATAATTAGGGCGAGTATTTATAAAAATCATCACAGTGCACATCACAAGAGAGTCATCCCTATCCTCTTTAACGATAACGCTTTTCTAAGTCAAGATTTATTATGGCGGGATGTCTTTCCTGTCGAAAAAAACGAAATGGAGGGGCAGAGAAATGAAAAGGGAGGATTCCCTAAACGTTCTCGCTGCGAATACGCGGATCTAAGCGTATCGTGAAGCTGCTGATTGTTTCGTTGAGATTTTTCATAGTTTGACGTTTTGAGATGGAGGCCACCGTCAAGGTGAACTCCATCACCAAACACTCGTGATTTGCACACATTCCTGTTCTACCTCATTCCTGTAGTTATTAAGCAATTTTCAAGTTTTTTTGGCGCGATTCGGAGTGAACCCCCAAGGGCTCTCTAAATGTGCCGAACGGTCAGAATTTCCTCGATGAATGCGGGGTTTTTCCAGGGAGCTGAGGTAAAATAGAAGAGGTGTGAATCCTCCCGGGCATCTGAAGAGCCGAAGTGTTGTATGCTGCTATCGCAGATTTTTTCAATAGCTCGCGCAAGCTCTGATTCTATCCGTTCGCTTTTTCGAATCGGGTACACTTTTTTGACTTTCATGAGTGTCGAAGCAATATAATCGATATGCCAACGTTTCTTCTTGCGTTTCCGTTGATGCCGTTTTAACCGGGCATCCAGGGCATTCATCGCAGATCCGGCATAGACATACCAGCCTTTTTGAAAAAAGATTTCACCGAGCTTTCCTACAGAAACCGTTCGGTCTTCGATATTCTCCAAAATCAGAAGATAACTGCCTGTATTGCGGCAATGCTTTTCGGTCGCAGCCAGATCGATGGGAACCTCTTGCAGGCTCGATAAATCTGCTGTGACCGGATCGATAAAATTAACTGTAAAGGCTTTAAGGTGAACGTTTTTGATCGCGAGAAAAGATCTGCTGTAGTCAAAATCTGTATGGAAGTTCGGCATAAATCGTTCTGCGCTGGCATTGAGGATTAAAAAAATTACGTAACTTGTGAAACATTTCTTAATACTGAGATGCTCCAGCACGTTTAAATGTTTTTGCCCGCGAAGCGTCGGCGCATCTGGAAACATGGCAAGAGTACTGTGGCATAATGTGCAGGATTTAATTTCCGCAATGATTTTTTCATGAGCGCGGGAGAATGTGAAGTCGAATCGAGAATCGCCAAAGGTTACTTCACGCCGGATGTCGGTAACGTTTTGAAACTGCGGGATTTCATTGGTCAGCAACAATTGTGCAAACAACTCGTTAGTTTTGAGCGTATCGAGAAAGACGAACTGCTCGTGATAGCGGGTAGCAACAACTTTATACGAGTACTTTCTGTTGTGCAAAGGTGTGACAAAAAATGGCCGCCCTTCAAAACAGAACTCTTCCATGCGACCGGTATTCGGCACATGCGCTCGAATTGTTTCACCGTTTTTTCGCCGAAGCAGCATGACAAAGCGATTTAGCCGTTCAAGGAAATACGTTTCTTCGTAGGTGGGATAAATGGGGAAATCCATATTGTGGAACTGGGAATACGATCAAGTCCACCTTGGAGATGAAGCTCATCAAGAATTTACCCAAGGATATCCTTGCGTGTCCCAATGTGTCGAATTCGCCCACACTCCAATTGCAGCACATGGCTGATCGCATCGGGCATTTCATCAAAATGGTGGGTCACATAAATCATGCTGACCGCAGTTTTTTGGCACAACTGATCCAGCAGGCCGATAATATGGCGGCGATGTTCGGTGTCTAAGCCCTGACATGGCTCATCCAAAACAAGCAGTGCCGGATGCTTGACCAACGCTCTTGCCAGCAGCACCAGACGCTGTTCTCCGGCAGAAACGCCGCTGAACGTCCGGCTTGCTAAAGAGTCAATTTCAAGGGAATGCATCCATGCTGTTGCGCATGCGTATTGTTCTTCAGAACAGGATTTATACAGCCCGATCGTGTCGAAAAAACCGGAACATACAGCCTGATAACAGGTCATGCCTCGCTGATAATAGATTTGTAATTCGGGCGACACCCAACCAATGTGCTGTTTAATCGCCCAGATGCTTTCACCGCTCCCGCGTTTTTTGTCGAAAAGAAGAATATCGTTGGCGTAGGCCTGTGGATTATCTGCTAGAATCATACTGAGCAACGTTGTCTTTCCGGCTCCGTTATGTCCCAAAACAGCCCAGTGCTGACCGGATCGCATTGTCCAATCAATATTCTCGAGCACTGTCACATCTCCATAGGATACAGAAGTCTTGCTCATTTTAACCAATGAATTTCCGATAGTCTTCTTGGAGGGAGGGGGAGAGGGGAATATGAATTCAGAGACCGAGGTCTTCGAAGCCTGAATGTGCATGTTCTTATCGGCAAAAAGGCTCCGAACAAAATCGGTTTGTAAGACCTGATCTTTCGGGCCTTTTTCCACAATCCGCTTTTCATCAACGCAAAGAAGATTCGTGATCCCCTGTAAGATTTCTTCTTCCCGCGATGTCACCAGAACAATTTGGAACTGTCCGGCAGCAAGAACAAGTTCGATGGTATCTTTTAATACCTCCCGCGAGGTGTTATCCAGACCGCAGAACGGATCGTCGAGAATCAGCAGCTTAGGGGCCTGCATCAGGGCGCGGGCGATCAAGACTTTTCGAGACTCACCGTGAGAGACATGCACGATCTTACGCGGCAGCAGATACTCGATGTCGAGCAGTTCGATAGCCACTTCCCGCCGTTGTTGATATACAGCATCATCGGTTTTTAATGGAGTCACTTCGTAAGGCGAGCGATGCTCAATACTTTTACCGCTCAACAATTCCGAAACCGTCGGAGCATCCTGGCCTTCGAAACTTTGCCAGCGGGCTTGATGGTATCCGGCATGCTGCATCAGAAGTTCTCGAAGTGTATCGGGTGAAATACTGACGACATCGCCCTGATTGAGGTATGAGCGGGAACGATTGCCATCGGAATCGAAAAAGAAGGAAATCCGCCCCTGAGCGATGATAACTTTTCGGCAGAGCGCGTCGGCTAAAATCGATTTCCCAGAGCCGTTCGGACCGATGATCGCCCAATGCTGATCCGAAAAGATTTCCCATTCCATATCTTCAAATATATATGTGTCGCCAAGTCGCAACGTGACATGTTCGAGGGAAATAAAAGGACGTGATGTGGTCATAACGGTGAAACCTGACAGGGATTTACAAAAGTAAACCCTTGTCAGGTTTCTTGCTCAGGCAATATAGATTCGTCCGACAGGACTGAATGACACATTTCCGAGTTGATCGACAGCTTCGATATAATACCGGATATCTCCGGTGCCGGAAGGCAGAACAGCAGTATAAAGTGATGCGATCGCTTTTGGATTTGTGTGAGACGGATAACTGCCACGATTCTCCATGCTGATCTGTTGCTTTTGAGGACCGTCGGCAGCGGAATAATGGAAGATGACCTTTTTCACGCCGGAAACATCGTAGATAAAGGTGTGAAATGTCGCGTCCGGCGCGGCATCAGTCAACCCTCCCTGTCCCCAGGCTTTCCCGCCTGGGTTCGCCGGGTGCACCCAGGGAATAAAAATCGTCGGGCCAGTCGTCTCGGTTTTGGCGCAAACCAGACTCTCGAGCACATCATGAGCTAGCTGTATGCCCTTATTTGCCGCGTTCGTGACCTGGGCATCCCAGACATCCTGTCCGGTCCAATACCAATAGCAACTGGTTTCCGCCGTATAGAGCAGTCGTTTCAGTTGATGTACCAGGCTGCGTTCCTCTCTGCTATCTTCAATGGAATAGACGATATTTTGAAAAGCTGTCAGCACGGCCCAACTGTTGAGATCCGGTGAATAGTCTTGCTCGACCATTGAGAACCATTTCGTGAATTGCGGATCACCATTATCCGCTCCGGCCCATGAACCTGGCTCGAGATGAACAACATTGTCCGGATCGACTGGGAATTGATGCAGATAGTCTTTAATCGTCACCAATTGAAATCTGGACTCTTTCTGGCACATCTGTACGAGACGAGACGTGTTGCAGGTATAATAGCTTTCCGCGCCACCGCCATGATTATCACCATCGGAATGGAGCACAAAAAACGGCGGATGCTCAGGATCGTACGTCCCGGTTTTGACGATTTGATCGTACACTTGTCCCATGACCTGCTCATACAGCAGCGCGCCATAGCCGCCGCGCGCGTCTTCATTGCCCAGATAGCGTTCGGCCGGGATACCGATAATGTCGGAACGCTGTCCTTCGTGATCGGTATACGACAGCATGCAGGGCTTCAAAAGTTGAGGAGAAATTTTGCTCGGTCCCCAGATATTGCGAAGGTGCATCCAGTCATCAACTTCGGGGTTTACCTGGTCCGAGACATTCGGTGGCAACATGCCTTCTTTCGCGCCAGTATACGGATAGTTTCGGCAAGATCGGAAGTGGTGGATCGAATCATAAATAACCGCGCGAACCCCTGCTTCTAACAATGCAGGAATCATGTGAGGATGGAACGCGGTTTCCGGCGGAAACAGGACATCGCTGGCTTCAGTCTCAAACACTCCACGAACAATATTCCGATGCCATTCGATCTGCCCGACGATATCACGATGAGGAATCAACGCCATCAGTGGATGAAAAAATCCGAACGCGGTAAAATCCACACGTGGATTGCCAAAAGCGGTTTTAGCCTGAGCGATCGCTTTTAACTCGAAGTTCCAATCTCTGAACCCGCCGTAAGCCTGTCCGGTGTTGGCACACATGATCAGTTGTTCGATAAGTGAACCGGACCAACTGGTCGAGAGTCCGGCATGTGCCAGGCCCCCTTCGATATATTGTCGAACAGCAGCCGGAATAAATCTGGTATATGGCCCGACGCGACTCCCGAAGATTTCCTCTTTTTCGCCATCCCAATATTCGGTGTCAATCGCATCGTAATAGGGCTGATGCATGTGCTTATGGATCGCAAAATAGATGACCGGATCTCGGGATATCCCAAGAGTTACCTCAGGGATTGTGAAGATATCTTGAGGGGGAGGCGATGGTTGCAGCGGCATGCCAGACGCCTCCTGGATTTCGATTTGATGATGCTCAATGACCCACTCCTGAGGAGTGGCCGTTTGAATATCCTCAGAGTGGCAGCCTTCGATTTGCAGATAGGCTGTGCCGGAATGATAGGCTTCCGGGGGGACCATAAAACGGCAGCGCCCCGGTTCTTCATACACAACAGAGTCGTCTCTGACGACCCATTCCCATCCATCAGCATGACGCACAATAATCTGGGCAAACGGGATGTCACCATCAGTCTCCATCGTTACGATAAATCCTTTGCCGACCTCAGCCTGATCGGGCAAACCGACATGAACGATCCTGTTAAAGATCATAACGTCTCTCCTTCTTCACTAAGATGTCACGATTCGCAGTCAAAACCAGCATAGATCCTTTTCAGTCCTCACTTCTTCATGCGCCTTTGTAACAGGAGAGTAACAGTCTTGTAAAGAAAAAATCGTATTTTTTCTTTACTTTTTTCTTTCACATCAACAAATCTTACATACATCGTACGTCGGACTTTCCAGTCGGAACATCGGAGCCGGAAGCTTCGACCAACATGCCTATTTCACAATTGGAAAAGTCTTATATGCATCTGACATTTTTAGGCACATCTGCAGCCAACGCATTTCCCGAGCCGTTCTGCCAGTGTCCCAACTGTACACAGGCTCGCGCCTGCGGAGGGGAAAGCCTGCGCAAACGATCCGCAATGCTCATCGATGACGATCTGTTACTCGATCTCGGCCCAGATATTTTAACCGCTTCATCACTTCATGGCTGTCCCCTGACCAATGTCCGTTATTGTCTGCAAACGCACGCCCATGCCGATCATTTGGATTTAAGCCATCTTCTTTCCTGAACAGTTAAATGCCAAATTTCATCGTGTCGATCCCATGCAGCCCTTCTCTGTGGGACCGTACCGAGTCACTGCAGTGCCGGCTAATCACGATCCCACAGTTGAGCCGTTATTGTACGTAATAGAGAAAGATGGTCAGACTGTTTTTTACGGAACAGATACGGCGGAACTTTTTGAAGATACCTGGCGAGTATTCCATCAACAGGCTATACGACTCGACCTTGTGATCCTCGATCATACCTATGGACCGAATGCGTCTGGTTCGGATCATTTAAGCGCCAGACAGTTTATCGACCATATCCGCCGTATGCGTGAAGAAAGGTTGTTGAACGATAATGCACGAGCTTTTGCGACGCATATCGCTCATGAAGGAAATCTGGCTCATCCGCAATTATGTGATTTTGCGGCACAGTACGGATACCACATCGCGTATGATGGCCTGACTCTTACCATTCCAGATCAGGAGTGAAGCAACTTCGGCTTATAGGAGCAGAACGGCTCGCTATCCAGATAATCGCCAGTGACGTTGTACGCGCGCGCGCGACAACCGCCGCACACATTGCGATATTCACAGATGCCGCACTTTCCATGGTATCCGTCAAGATCCCGCATCTCCTGAAAAACCGGAGAATTGTCCCAGATAGATTTAAAGTCAAAATATGTGTTCCTGATGTCACCACATTCGACATCCAGGAATCCACAAATCTGAACTTTGCCCGTATGGGAGACAAAGGCGAACCCCTGTCCCCCCAAACATCCTTTGGTCATAGAGGAAAAACTCTGATCGTGGCCTTTTTCTGTTTTATGAGGCTGTTCGCTACCTACCTGTCTCACAATCCGGTAATAATGAGGGGCGCAGGTTGGTTTGACTGTAATGTTTTGAATTTTGCTCTGCTCGTAAACCCAATAGAGCGTTTTTTCATACTCTTCGGGCGAAAGCTCCATATCTATTAATTCTTTCGCGTTGCCAGTCGGCACGAGCAGGAAGGGATGAAAGGAATCGGCGCCTGACTGAATCGTGATATTCAGTATGTCCGGTAATTCATCGATATTGTATCGCGAAATGGTACTGTTTACCTGGAAGGGAATTCCAACCTGCCGGGCATAGTCCATACTTTGCAGGACCGCATCAAAGGACCCGGGAACGCGACGGAAGCTGTCGTGAGATTCTGCGCTGCTTCCATCAAGACTAAAACTGATCTTCAAGATGCCGCTCTCTTTCAAGCGCTGCATACTGTCCAGACTGAGAAATTGGCCGCATAACGCGATCACCATGCGTAAACCAATGGACTTACCGTACTGAATAACATCATAAATGCCTGATCGCATCATCGGGTCTCCGCCGGTCACGATCATAATCGGTGGCGGAGTAAATTGCAACATGCCGTCCAGGAAGCGTTTGCATTCTTCCTGCGTCAATTCATTGCCATATGGGATGTTCTGGGCGGATGCCCGGCAATGGCGGCAGTTCAACGTGCAGCGCCGAGTGATTTCCCAGGCGATCAGACGTGGTGTATATAGCCGTTTTTTCAAAGAGGTTTTCTCATTTTCAGCATAAAGGCATAAAGGAACACAACATTCTTTTTCAATTTACACAAAGACGCAGCGGCGTTCAGAGATTCTTTTAATATGGCCGTTCCCGGCGATTTTGCGTCTTTGCGCGATTATAAATATGACAACGTATCTGTTTTTCTTCGTGTCCTCTGCACCTTTGTGATAAAAAAATGTATCAAAACGTTTCTGTTACAATCCGATCTCTTCATCGGTCAAATAACAGGCGGGATCGCAGGCCCACAAATCCCCGGTTTTGGTTTCGGCCCTGACTCGAAAATTCCCATTGCAGATATTTAACCAGCGACATTCAGCGCAACGGCCCTTAAGAGAGGGTTTACGATCTTTGAGTTTCCCCATAAGCGGTTCCGACGTGTCCGCCCAGATCTTGCTAAAGGGGCGTTCGCGAACATTGCCGAGGGAGTAATGCCGCCAAAATTGATCCGGGTAGACCGAGCCATCCCAACTGACACAGCCGATGCCGATTCCCGAACTGTTCCCGCCATTGTATTGGAGTAATTGCAGGACGTCATGAGCTCTCGGATGTTCCTCTTTCAGCATTCGCAAATATACATACGGTCCGTCACAGTGATTATCGACTGTCAGCACTTCTTTCGGCTTGCCTCGTTGGTACAGATTATCGGTTAAATCGATAATCTGGTCTAAGACCTGCCGGGTCTGCTCTAGCGAGAGATCTTCCTCGATTAAATTACTGGCTCTGCCGGAATAGACGAGATGATAAAAACACACGCGTGGAATCTCTTCCGCTTCCAAAAGTCGAAAGATTTTTTCGATTTCCGAGGCATTGCGTTTGTTGATCGTAAACCGTAAACCGACCTTAATCCCGGCCTCGCGACAATTCCGAATACCTTGGAGAGCGTCCCGAAATGCCCCTTTCACGCCTCGAAACGCATCGTTCACATCTTCCATGCCGTCGAGGCTGACACCGACATACGAGAGATTGACTTTTTTCAGTTTCTCCGCTGTGGCGGCATCAATTAACGTTCCATTTGTCGAAATAACGGCTCGCAGTCCTTTATCAACGGCACAATCGATCAATTCGATCAAATCAGGACGGGTCAAAGGTTCTCCGCCGGAGAACAAAATGACTGGACTTCCGAACGCAGCCAGATCCTCGATCAGGACCTTCGCCTCTTGCGTACTGAGTTCTTGCTCTCCGAGCTTTCCGGTTGAATGGGAATAACAATGCACACAATGTAAGTTGCAGCGTTGTGTACAATTAAACACGACAACCGGTTTCTTGTCTTGCGAATAATGAAGCAGATGCGAGGGAAGCTTTCTCGCCTTTCTGCCATAGCGTAACACATCAGAAGGGTTGATCGTATTACAATAGAGTCGTGATATGCCAATCATGCGTGTAATGTTCTCAAAATGTCTCAATCATCATCATGGTCACATGCTCAACTTCGATCATGACAAATCGCGTTTTATCCAACATAGTTTTTTTACCATTCGGCCCTCCGAAAAGAAAGTCAAGGAAAATTGAAAGAAGAGCAAGCCTCAGTATGGCCAAGCTCGTTCATAATAAATCGATGATAGAAAGATTTTGGTTATCTCAGGTATTTCACGCGAATGAAATTTTCTAACATTACGTATAGCGGATTCGCAGCAGCCTTCAGGCGATCCAGAACAGGTATGACAATGCCATTCGCAGGATTAGGGCCAGATCGTAAGCAAAATATCATGCAGAAATCGACACCAGCAACAATGTGTATATTTCTTTCATTTCTCCATAAAGTCAAGAAATAAAGAAATGAGAACCAAAAGAGTCATCTGAACAGGAATTGAGGTCCGATCCATGTAAAAAAAACTTGACTTTCTCTATCCACCAACGGATATCTAATTTATAGACACAATCAAACCTACAGGTAATGTTTAAAAATGAGAGTCCGAGTAAAACAGATCGCACAAGAAGCGATATACCAAGAAGAAGAGTTTGTTGGGCCCCCGGAAACAGCGGCCCGGAAACAGCGACTCAGATCTATCATGCTGACGCTCGCAGTCATCGGCATTATCGTCTACCTGATATATTCCGGCATGCGGGATACAATGGGCTATTACCTGACAGTCAGTGAACTCGTCGGGCTGGCCCCTCAATTGGCGCAGGGAAAACTCCGAGTCAGCGGAAAGGTCGAAGAGGGATCGATGACTCGAGGGCCGGGCGGACAAACGCTGCAATTTGTCATAGTTGATGCCGAAGCCGCAATGCCGGTTACATATGCAGGGGTTGTTCCGGATACGTTGCAGCACGGAAAAAAAGTCATTATCGAAGGCACCTACACTAGTGGGACCTTTATCGCGAGTGAGCTGATGACTACGTGCGCCTCAAAATATGAATAAGCCTCAACACCCTCAGTCTGTTCCTGCAATTTCACTCTTCGGATTAACAAAGCGTTTCGGTTATATCTCTGCCCTGGATGATATCGATTTCCAACTCGAACAGGGCGAATTTCTCTCGATGTTCGGCCCGAATGGCGCAGGGAAAACGACATTTTTGCACATTCTTGCGACCCTCACGAGCCCCACTTCAGGGACAATCCGGGTTCTCGGCTACGATCTTGCCCAGCATGGTGAAGAAATTCGCGCCTTAGTCGGCGTGTTAGGCCATCACTCATTTTTGATTCCGACCTTAACAGCGTATGAAAATCTGAAATTCTACGGACAAATGTTTGGGGTGAATAATCTCAAACAGCGCATAAAAACCCTTCTGGAGTGGGTTGGCCTGATCGATCACCGCAATCAAACCATTGAGACCTTTTCCCGAGGCATGCAGCAACGCCTGTCAATTGCCCGTACCATTCTCCATGAGCCGCGAATTCTGCTGCTCGATGAACCGTTTACCGGCCTGGATCAAGATGGGATTGCGCTGTTAAAAAACGTTCTTCAAGATTTCTTGCGCGAAAAAAAAACGATTATTATGACAGATCACGATTTTGCGCGCGGCCTCGAATTTAGCACGAAGGTTCTTATCGTAAATCACGGAGAGTTTCTGTATTATGGCGACTCCTCAACGCTGGAAGAACCTTTTGAAGCCATTTATCGGAGGTTTGTGGATTGAGGAGAATGCTGAAAAAAATCTGGCCGATTCTCTGGAAAGAAATTCTTTCGGAGATTCGCACGAAAGAAGTGCTGATCGCCATGTGCTTCTTTGCTTTCCTGGTGTTGATCGTCTTTCATTTCGCGTTTTTTTCGAGCGTGACTGTGAAAACCGGCGTTTTGTCAGGAATGCTGTGGGTCGCCTTCATGTTTTCGGGCATGCTCGGTCTCAATCAGAGCTTCGGCGCAGAAAAAGATCGCGGTTCATTACAGGGTCTCTTCCTCTGCCCCGTGGATCGCGTGGTGATTTACGTCGGAAAGGTAATCAGTAATTTTTGCTTCATGGCCATCATGGAAATTCTGATTCTGATTCTTTTCACAGTTCTTTTCCAGGTTCGACTGTGGCCGATCTTCGGCCTGCTTTCGCTGGTTATCCTTCTGGGAACGCTCGGCTTTGTTCTTGCCGGAACCATGTTTTCGGCAATGGCTGTTCATGCTCGGGCGCGAGAGCTTGTCTTGCCAGTTATTCTTTTTCCGATTGTCGTTCCGTTAACAATCGCGGCAGTCAAAGCGACAGAACAGATTTTAAGCGGCAAGGGCCTGACCGATATTTCAGGTTGGTTAAAAATCTTGATCGCATTCGATCTTGTCTTTTTTTTATTATCCTACAGGACATTCGGTTTTGTGCTCGAAGACTAACGATATCCAGTACAGCGTTTCGGAAATAATGACACACCGTAAAAGCGTGTCAATCCTGCCAGGGGCCCCTTGACTGGGTAGCGTCTCCTGATTTCCGAAATGGTGTACTGGGGAACATTTCATGTCAAAAAAATCACTTTTGGTTGACGTAATACTAGGTGGCCTGACCTTTGTCACTATGCTACTGAGTTTTTATGCAATTTTTACTTATGCCCCGGTCGAAAAAACGATGGGAGCCGTACAAAAAATTTTTTATCTGCACCTCCCGTTGGCAATGCTCTCATTTGTCGCGTTTTTTATTGTCTTCATCACCAGTATGATCTATTTGCATGCCGGAACACCTTTATGGGACATCTGGGCTTACTGCGCCGCTGAGGTCGGCGTCGTCTTCTGCACTTTAGTGCTTATCACCGGTTCGATTTGGGCCAAACCGACCTGGAATGTCTGGTGGACCTGGGACCCGCGCCTGACGACAGTGCTGATGCTCTGGAGCATGTATATCGCGTACCTGATGCTGAGAAAACTGTTGAAACCTGGAGCAAAAACCTCGAATATTGCTGCGGTGTTTGGAATTATCAGCTTTGCCAATGTTCCACTTACTTTTGTTGCCATTCGGAAGTGGCGCACAATTCATCCGGTCGTCATCGATTCGAAAGGTATTCATATTTCGCCTCCCATGCTGCACACACTGGTCATAGGATTTCTGGCGATGAGCCTGCTTTTTGTGCTGCTCCTCCGGCTTCGAGTTCGAGTAGAACAGAGTCAGCATCGCTATTATGAGCTTCGATTTTTAGCTGAGAAACAGCGAAAGCAGAAGGGGGAAAATATGTCATCATGAGTGGGCACGCACCCGATATGATGAAAACGGCGTTCACCCCTGACAGAGGGTGAAACTCTGTCAGGGATATGTTCAAAGGAGAAAAACGACAAGGAGATATGGTAAGGGGGATAGAGGCTTCGGACGTCCCCACAAGCGTATCCGACAACACATCCTTATCGTTTTGAAGGAGGAGACATTTCGATGAAAAATTTCTCATTTCTTTTTGCCGCGTTCAGCGCTACCTGGTTCGTATTCTTCTGGTATCTGTTCAGCATTTGGCGGAAACAACGACGTATCGAACGCGGCATCCAACACATAATGAAACAGTTTCAGAAAAAGCCCTAGAGCTACCCAGGGCTGTGAGGGGCTGAACATTGTGATGGAGGCCATTTATCAAGTGGCCTCCATCTGGGCCAGCTAACCAATGGTATGTCACGTGGAAGCCATCTGAAAGGTGAAACTCCACGGAGAACGTAACAGCCATGCTCTAGAGTTACCCGACACGCTTCAGAATCTCAACCTGTTTATCAGGTTCAGAAATTCCTTTGGGTGGAGAAGAGCTCTTCTGAGCAAATTTTTTCGGAACCTGAACATTGAGCGCACGAGGGAGAAGAGTAAATTCCAATTCTTTCCCTGCCATGAACGATTCACCATCAACATGAACCGGGCCGGGGAAATTACGGGTAACTGTTAACGATTTTGCCTTATGAGCGATGAAATTGGGGAAGGTATTAATCGTCCCGAGAAATAACTTTGGGAGATGATTGACAATGCGAAATACCGGAGATTGCGGAATAATGCTAATATCAAAGAGTCCGTCATCAGGAACCGCACCAGGAGCGATAATTGCTCCGCCACCGTATTGTTCCGTGTTCGCAACCGTTAACACGACAGGAGTGTAATAATATGTTTTCCCATTACACCGAACAATAACGTTCTCCGGCGTATAATCAAAAAATTCTGCAATGGCGATCTGAGCATACGGCACCAATCCTCGGAAATGTCCGGGAGTTTCGTTATACACTTTTCCGACATGGGCGTCGAAACCGATCCCTGATGTTGCGAAAAAGTATCTGCCGCCCACCTGGCCGACATCGATTTGCTTCTGAGCCCCATGAACAATGAGACGACAGGCCTCTTGCGGCTGGAGAGGAATCCGCAGGCCTCGCGCCAGGCCATTCCCTGAGCCGGCAGGAATGATGCACAGGGTACAAGATGTCCCAACCAACCCGGTCGCCACCTCATTGATCGTCCCATCCCCTCCAGCAGCGATGACGAGGCGATAGCCTTTTCGAGCCGCTTTTTGGGCCAATAGTGTGCCGTCCCCCTGCTTTTGGGTGGTGACAATATCGCACGACATATTCGCGCGTTTACACAACTTTATAATTGTCGATGCGACCTGTGGGGCGACTCGTCCTCCTCCCGCGACGAGATTGAGAATGCAGAGTATGTCCATTTTTGTCCTTCCTTGCAACGGTTTATAGCATGATTTACAGCCTTGTCCTCTTCAGAATGATTTTCGCAAGTTATCATATACATTACAGTATAAAAATTCAAGAGTTAATTGTATTTATTTATCACGTAAGATACCTATTCTACCTGACCAACGCCTCTAAAATGAAGAAATGGGCTCTCATTTAAATGAAAAGTTTTTATTGACTTCAAAAAAAGTGTTTACTGAAGTAGAGTGGATAAAAGAAGTGAAAGAAGTGTTCTTTTGAGAAATATCTTTCAAAGTGGCAATTGATATAAATGAATGTGACGAATCGGAAGATGTAACTGTAAAATTATCAAGCAAGCATCTTTTATTTCGTTCAAAAATTTCACGAACTCCCTATGATGATATACGATTGGATCGGATGCATTGATTATGCAGAAGCCCTTCAGCTTCAGCAGCAACTCGTTGCCGAACAGGTAACTTCTCCTGAGTGTGATGATACACTCCTGCTCTTAGAACACCCGCCGACGTATACTCTCGGAAAACGCGGCGACGTGCACCACCTGCTTTTGGACGAAACTCGTTTGGAGGAGGAGGGGTTTTCGCTGTATCGTGTTGATCGAGGCGGAGATATTACCTACCATGGACCAGGCCAGCTTGTCGGCTATCCGATAATCAATATCAAACGCTTACACGGCGACCGGATCGACTTGCATCGCTACGTGCACAATATTGAAGAAATCCTCATTCAAACTTTAGCCGAATTTGATGTGGCGGGTTGGCGCTATAAAGGCTATACTGGCGTCTGGGTTGATTCTGATGCCGGTCCGGCTAAAATTGCAGCGATTGGCATCCGTGTGAACAGCAAAGGCATCAGCAGTCACGGTTTTGCCTTAAACGTTGCAACAAATCTCGACCATTTCAATCATATTATCCCCTGCGGAATCCAGGAACATGGTGTCACCAGCCTCTCAGCCCTGGTACAGCGCCTCATTGCTATTGATGATATTTTGCAACCGATCATTGAAGCGTTCCAAAATGTTTTTGGTGTGGATATGCGTCAAGCATAATTCAGATGGGTTGCACGTTAAACACCTACAATAGAATACAAAAAATAACTGGGTAAAACCGGTAAACCTGAAAGGTTTCCAAAACCTTTCAGGTTTTTAAAGATTCGTTTAATGCTCCAATGCCTCCTGCCAGGTGTCAAAATGGGCAATCTGCAGGTCATCACCTTCGCCTTCGTAGCGTACAATACCGGAGTTTTGAGTATATTCAGACGGATCGATAAGAGTTTGAAGGTCAGGCAGCTTCCACCAGGGCGTATCGTAGGTTTTAGTCCAGGTACCGGTATTAAAGTACGCAACACGCTCTTTGGTCCCTTCAACATCCAGAAGTTTCTGTTTGATTGCACGATGCGTATGTCCCATAACAACAGCCCGGATATCAGGATGATGCTGGGCAATCAAGGAGGCTGCCTGCTGGTAATGATCCGTATTGGAAAACATTCCGCGCGATTGGGGGCGCGATTCGGTATTTTGCACGAAATCTAAAATTTCATAATCAGCCCCACTATAGGGGGAAAACACTTGTTCCCATTGGGTTTCACTCAGTTCTCTGAACACACTGTCAAATTCCCGCTGGAATTTAGGATTTCCTCGTAACTCCTGCAAACGTTCGCGCAGAGCATTAATTTTCACATCATCCAACATCCGATCCACCTCACCCTGTCGAAGCAAACGGGTCTTCGGCTTCCATCCCATGGCAGCGGAACGGGTATAATTGTTGAGAGGAATTCGAAAATTTTTGAGAAAAAGCATAAACTCTGCGGCAAATTTTCCGGTCACTAAGATTTCATCGAACAGAATCGCAGAAAGAACCGTTTTCCAGACCGGTCTGGCATTATCGAGCAGCGGGTACCGATCTTCAAGCTTATTGAAGAAATGCGTGACAAAATACGTTCCCCAGCAGCTATTCAAGCGGTTAAACGTGAAATTAATCGGCACATCGATCCGATTCTCGTCGGAATATTGATGCCCGTGCGTCACAAACACGCCGTCATCCTTATAAACCATGCCGAACTTAAAATTTTTACGACTTGCCCCTATCCGATGCATGAAGGTTTTGAGTACCCGGCTCCAGGCAAAATCCACATCATGGTTTCCCGGAATGATAAGCAATTCATTCCCCTTGATATCCAGAAAATGCTGCAAGGCATCAAATTCTTCCGGATGCGCGGCGATCGCTTTTTGAAGCCGCAGGGTCGATTCGGCTTCTGTGGTTCCAAGAAATTTTTGAGGAGGTTCCGAGATCGTTCCCAGGGAAATTTGTGGAAAATCGATAAAATCACCGTTGATAATCACGCGTGCGCCCCCCAGGGAGGACACCTCCTTAAAAAATTGCACAAAATTTTCCGATGCCTGTTCTCCAAAATCCTCCAACTGGCTTTGTTGTCCTTCTCCAAGGTGAAGATCGCTGATAATAAATCTCGGTTTCATACTCACAATTATTACTCCTTCTTTACGTCATCTTTCCATTCTCTGTCTTCTGAGCAGAGGACAGATATTTATATCGTTGTCTGAACCATAGCAAGAAACATCCGAGCACGGTCCCAGCCATATTCGCCCATACATCAGACGCAGAGGGCACACGGTTCGGTATCGCCTTCTGCACGTTTTCAATGCCGAGACTCAAGATGGTTCCTGTGAAAAACGCGATAAGAACCACATATTTTATAGAGTAGCGGAAACGGTGATGAAACACAAGAAAAATCATCATCCCTAAAGGAATAAATAAAAAAATATTGGTTATAATATCGAACACAATGAGAAATTTTTCGAAAACCACAGGATGATGATGCCTGAGAGGATAGAGAAGAATCTCTCTGAGAAACCCCGGCGGGACGAGCCATATCACCCAATCTTGCAGAGCGCGTCCGTGCACAGCCATCGTCACTACCAGCAAAATGGTAAAATAGCATGGAATACTACAACCATAGAACAGATATTTTTTCGTCTTTGTTCTCACACACACTCCGATTCCAAAAAAACCTTTTTGGTCCAAATAGCTTTTCGCTTGCCGAAGGTATCGGGAAACAGTTTCAGCAAGGTTCCAAGCGTTGATAATAGCGACGGCCGCACACACAGGACATAGCCCCAGAGCAAGAGTTCATAGGTGAGAATCGACGGAAATCTTCTGGCAATATCGAGCCAGGATGCGTTTTTCAGCATTGTCAGGTAACGATTGACAATTACATGGTGCTGAATAAACGGCGGTTTTTCGACAAAGCTGACCTTCGGAATCCAGGCTACACGTTCGAACCAATGAGGTCGTCGTTTTTGTCCGCTTAATCCACCACCCCGATAATGATACGCCAGGGCATTAGGAACATAATAGGCTTTCCAGCCCAATAATTGCGCCCGCCAGCCGATATCCAAATCTTCGTAGAAGGCAAAATGGGCTTCGTCGAAATATGCTCCATCGATCTGAATCGCTTCGAGCATGTCACGGCGATAAAAGGCAACCGCCCCACAGCAGGAGAAAATTTCTCCAGGCTGGTCGTATTGTCCTCGATCGATTTCATTGTAGCCGCGTTCATAGGGCGAAATATTTTTACGTAAAAACTGGCCGGTCGAGTCAAGAGTCTTCTTATCGAAACGCAACAGTTTGCCGCTCAAAATACCGACTTCGGGTTTGTCTCCGGCCGTCTCGAGCAAATGACTCACAAAATCGGGATGCAGCAGCACATCGGGATTCATGATCAACACATAGTCACCGCTGGTGTGCCGAATCCCGTAGTTCGCCCCGCCGCAATAGCCAAAATTGGTCTCGTTCAGAACCACGCGATGCTGATCTGCATACCAGGATAATAATTCCTGCGATCCATCGGTCGAACAATTATCAAGAATCAGCAGTTCTGCTATCGGGGACGATTGCGCTTCAATCGAGCGAATACACTCCTCTAAAAATTGTTTGCCGTTCCAGTTAATCATAACGACAGAAACACACCTGCAAGAACTTGGAGCCATTGTGGTATACAAAACTATTTCACCACAAAGGCACACGGTACACAAAAATTTTTTGATATTTTTTTGTGTACCTCGTGCCTTTATGATGAAAATCATTTAGTTATCGGTCATCTCCGCCTTCCATTCTTCGGTGGAGCGGTATTCCGACTAAGGCAGCAAGACTCATTATAGGATTTCATGGTATGAACATACCAGAAGGAAGTCAATAGAAAAATACACCGGTAGCCTCCGACCTCAGGAAACTGTCACCCAAATGCTTCCAACCAATCGGTCAAATCGGCAACGCTATCCTACAGCACGATTCACTTCATTGTGATCAACAATGAAACCTGACAGGGGTTCAATCCCTGTCAGGTTTGCGTCAAGGCTGATGAATAATGTGTATATTCCCATTAAACTTTTTCCAGATTTTTCGGTCGTTACTGAATAACACGTGGATTTTTCTGAACTTAACATTGTTGGGACATTTCCCCCAAATACATAGCCCCGCCGTTCGTGCTGAGCTTAAGGACTGCTTATGCTTTGACAAGCTCAGCTCAGTACGAAGGTTTATACATTGTGGGTAAATTTATTTTTGGGAGATGCCTAACAAGGATTCTACCATATGGAAACGATGGATGGAGATTTATTACAGCAAATCCCCCTTTTTGCATCGCTTTCAAAAGATGCCAGAGATTTTATCAGCCGTCGCCTGAAAGAAGAGATTTTTCTGTCCGGTGAAGTCATCGTCCGACAGGGAGATACCGGGGATTCGTTGTTTATTATCACTCGTGGATTGGTACAGGTCACGAAGCGTGAAAAAGATGGAACATCTCATGAACTCGCCCGTTTACAAAACGGTGATTATTTCGGAGAAATGTCTCTTCTCGCCGGTCAGCCTCGGATGGCAGATATTACGGCAATCACAGAAACCACAACGTTCATCCTCTTCAAAGAAGATATTGATGCGATTTTGCAAGAGTATCCTACCATTGCTGTCCACTTTAGCAAAGTTTTAAGTAAACGTTTGCGGAATGTTTCGAAACTTCGCAGCATTGCCAAACAATCCGATCACGTCATTTTATTGTATTCCCGATATGTCGAGCCACAACTGCAATCAGTGCTCATGTTCAATCTTGCTGCTAGCTTCACACGAGAACTGATGCAACGCGTTCTGCTTATCGATATCGGAAGCCGTGTTGAACATCTTTCAATGTTGTTCCACTCCGCTCTTCCCCCTTTCGAACGATTTATTCAGCAAGACATTTTGAACGGAGGAGATGCCACTCCTTGTATCATTCCCCATCGATGCGGTTTTCATGTTCTTCCCCTGGCTATTGACGTACAAAATCGCCCTCAGGGGCTTGAAAAATCGCTTTCTCCTCTTGTAGAGGCGCTACGGCGAGAATATGATTATATTTTGATCAACTGTCCGACCGACATCACAGTCCTTTCTCGAACAGCTCTCGAACAGTCAGATCTGATCGTCTATTTGACTCCTACTTCCAATAACGCGATTCAACGCTGTAAAAAAGATGCGGATATGTTTGCGCAAGGCTACGGAGAAACCAATAACCTGCTTATTGGAATCCTGCGGGAGGAGCAGCAGCTAAACTTTTCAGGGCGATTACTCGAAGAAAATCTGACTCCTCACAAATTTGTTTCAATCCATCTGAACAACTCCGTCACAGAACGCTTTCTCCGAACAGGCCGCCCATTTGTCTACGAGCATCCCAGGAGTAATATTTCCAGGAGCCTTCAGCAGTTGACACGTAAAATTGGCAGGGTCCGAGTCGGGCTAGCTCTCGGTTCGGGGGCTGCTCGCGGCTTTGCCCACGCAGGAGTCTTAAAAGTGCTCGAAGAGCAGGATATTCCGATTAATATGATTACCGGAGCCAGCATGGGGGCATTTGTCGGCGGCTTTTACGCTGCCGGAGTCAGTGCTTCAGAACTCGAAGAAATGGTTTTGAGCTATCGGAACAAACGAAAGGTTCGGCGTACTATTTTTGACATCACGCTCCCGCTTTACGGATTTTCCAAAGGGACCCATCTCGCGAAATTTATGCGAAACAGACTTGGCGATATCACGTTCGATCAACTCGATATTCCTTTTGTTGCGGTTGCCACCGATATCAGTAACGGGAGCGAAATCGTCCTGCGGCACGGCGTTGTCTGGAAAGCTTTACGCGCGAGCGGCTCTGTGCCAGTCCTTTTCGAACCATACGAACTCGACGGACGCTACTTAATCGATGGTGGCATTACAAATCCACTCCCCACTGATATTCTCATCGAGCAGGATGTCGACATTATAATTTCCTGTACGGTCAATTCGATCAGAAATTCATTCATACATCCCAAAAAAGCGGTAGCGTCATCGAATGAGAATCATGACGACGCGCTTGTGATGCCATTGGAGAATAAAAAATATGGCATTATCGATGCCATTACACGATCGATGGGTATTATGTCGGCAGCCAATACCTTACAAAAATCTCGTCTGGCCGATATTGATATTCGACCGAAGGTCAGTCACGTTGATTGGACGGATTTTCATTATGGGGATATTCTACTCGACAAAGGGAGGCGTGCTGCTGAAGAAGCCATTCCTGGAATCCTCGCTCTGTTGCAAGAAAAACATCATCAACCATGATCTCATCTTGACGAATTTCCTGTCCTGTGCATCCGTGTTCCATTATGCACAAAATCATTGCTATCTTTCTTCCCCACCAGGGCTGTCCTCGACGGTGCGTGTTCTGTCATCAGCCCCATATTACAGGAATTGCTCTTTCTACAGAGGTGACGCCCGAGGATATCAGGCAGCAGATCGAACAGGCTCTTCATGAACCGAAAAGCCTCCGGCAAGGCGCAACATTCGAAGTGGCATTTTACGGTGGGACCTTCACCGGCTTGCCTTTTGACGTTCAAGAATGTTTTTTAGCGACTGTTCAGCCCTACATCGAACAAGGTGACATCACTGGAATCCGCATATCGACTCATCCATGCCTGTTTGACGATCGAATATTCTCGCTTCTAGAATCCTATACGATAAGCCTTATCGAACTCGGCATACAATCCTTTGATGATGATGTCTTAGACCAGGCCAATCGCGGCTATACAGCCCGGCAAGCCACCATGATCGTTCATAACCTGCAAGCGCGAAAAATTGACGTCGGGATACATCTCATGATTGGGCTGCCTGGCGATTCTTCTGAAAAAAGTCTCGAATCCGCTCGAAAATCGATCACCCTGCGTCCGGCTTCGGTCCGACTGCATCCCACGCTTGTGATTCAAGGGACACGATTAGAGCAGCTTTTTCAGAAGGGAAAATACACACCGCTCTCCCTTGATGAGGCCATCACGACCTGCAAAGAGATGTTACAGCTCTTCCGGGCCGCTCGAATTCCGGTTATCCGAATTGGGCTCCAGCCAACCAACAGCATGGAGCAGCACATTGTCGCCGGTCCGCATCATCCTGCAATTCGACAGTTAGTGGAATCTGCCATTTTTTATGATGAGATGAGTTCGCTGTGTCGGAAGAATCCCCCTGAAAACGGAGTGGTAACATTCTCGGTTTCCCCCAGAGACGTCTCAATGGCACGAGGACAAAAAAATAGCAATCTCACAAAACTTCGAGATACCTTTCACCTCGAAGAAATTCGAATCCTCACCGATGAAGCGCTCGAACGCCAACAAATTCGACAATAATTCTAACTGCAAGTATTCTATCAAGAAACGTCATTTTTGTCTTGACAATGAGGCCGGCTTTACAAAAAATAGTCACTGTTGTCTCGAGGCATCTCACGAGATGCTCGGTACGGCAAGCAGTCGAATCTATTCAAAAACAACTTTTCGCGTAATACCAGGGTCTGGGACTTTTTTTGAAGGTGTTCACCTGGTATTGCTAGATAAACATGTTTTACAAGGAGGACGTTTTCGATGAAAAAACATACGGTTTTCATCACGCTCGCAGTCAGTGTCATATTGGTGTTGGGAATGAGCCTTTTGGCAGGAGCTGCCGACTATAAGATCACAGCCGGCATCGGCTTGAACGATAAATCTGCTCAATACCAGTCTCTCGTGTTCTTTAAAGACCTCGTAGAAAAAAATAGCGAGGGGAAAATTGAGGTGGAGTTGTATCATTCCAGCCAATTAGGCGATGACCGGGAAATGATGGAAGCCTTACAAATGGGCGTTCAGGAGGTAACCTGCCCGTCGACGGCTCCGATTGCTCCGTTTGTAAATGGATTTAAAGTATTCGATCTTCCCTTTTTGTTCCCCACCAATGAATCGGCAGACTATGTTCTGGATGGCGAAGTTGGTCAAACACTGCTCGATCAATTAGCAGAAATCGGTCTTATCGGATTAGCTTACTGGGAAAACGGGTACCGGCAATTGACCAATAGCGCCAAGGCCGTCAAAAGCCCCGCTGATGTGAAAGGATTGAAAGTCAGAACGATGGAAAATCCGATTCACTTAGCTGCCTGGAAAGCTCTGGGAGCGAACCCAACCCCCATGGCGTTCGGCGAACTGTTTTCAGCCATGCAGCAAAAAGTGGTCGATGGGCAAGAAAATCCCTGGGGAACAATCTATTTGCAGAATTTTTTTGAGGTGCAGGAGTATACGACCGATACGGGTCACATATATTCTCCCTTTGTCTTGATGATCTCGAAGAAATTCTGGGATGGCCTGCCGGAAGATATGCAAAAAGTTGTCAAAGAGGCCGCTTTGGAAGCTCGGGATCACAATCGGGAATTGAATCGCAAAATGAATGCTGAATACCTCGAAAAACTCAAGGAGAAAATGGACGTCACAATCCTCTCTCCTGAAGAACGAGCAGCTTTTCAAGAAGCCGTCCAGCCGGTATATGATCAATTTGCTGAAGAAATCGGCCAGGATTTGATTCAGAACGTTCAAAAACTGGTCAAAGAATTCCAAAGCAATTAAGCTGTAATGCTCGTTCGCTCTGGTTGATCTCGATAGAATGGTGTCATCCCCATGCTCGGGGATGACACTTTATTTTTCGTTACGCAGCCCCATTCACATCAGTGTTGCGGGGAAAAGCCATTACTATCGCAGAGGAGTCTCTCATGAAGAACACGCAAGGCATCATGGACTATGTTGCCAAAATTTATACCTGGGTGATTATTTTTTTTACAGCCGCCATGTTTGTAATCGTCGGCGTGAATGTGTTTAGCCGCTATGTTTTAAATAGTTCATTGGGGTGGGCCGATGAACTGGCGCGTTTTGTCTTTATTTGGATTTCGTTTTTAGGAGCTGTTATTGCCTACCGTAACCACGATCATGTCGGGCTCGATTTACTGGTCAAACGCATCCCATCCCCAAAAATTCAGGCCGTGTTACGGCTGCTCGGTGAAATCGGCATTCTGCTTGTGCTGCTTTGTTTGCTCTATTACGGCTGGGTGGTCTCGATGTCCGCCACCAATGTCTCGCCAGCCCTCTATATCCCGATGAGATTCGTATATCTGATTGTTCCGGTCTGCGCGGCCATGATGCTTGGTATTAATTTTCTGCACATCAAACAGCACATTACGTTGTTTCGTCAGACCACATAACGGCTTTCACCCATACATACACTGAACTAAAATATTGTAAGGAAATACTATATTATGCTCTGGTTATTTTTAGGAACGCTCTTTTTGTTTGTTGCTCTCGGAATTCCAGTTGTCTTCAGTCTAGGTCTCTCGAATTTAGCCCTCATGATTGCTATGGACATACCGTTTATGGTGCTTCCTCAAAAGGTTATTTCCGGGATGAATAGTTTTCCGCTGCTAGCGATTCCGTTCTTTATGTTTGTCGGGGAAATCATGAATCATGGCGGTATCGCCAAACGTCTTGTCAATCTTGCCGATGCTCTGGTTGGGCATATTACCGGAGGGCTGGGACATGTGAATATTTTAGCCAGCATGTTTTTCGGCGGTATTTCAGGCTCGGCAATTGCCGACACAGCCGCAATTGGAGGGCTGCTCGTGCCTCCCATGATCAAACAAAAATTCCCTGCCGATTATTCTGCGGCGGTCACAGCCGCGTCTTCAGTGATCGGCATTATCATTCCTCCCAGCATCCCCTTTATCTTGTATGGTATTATCACGAATACATCCATTGCTCGCATGTTCCTCGGGGGCATTGTCCCTGGCATCCTTGTTGGAATCACCTTGATGGTCACGACCTATTTTACGACTAAAAAACATGGCTACGGCAAGCTTGAATCTGGTGTGATGCAGCAGCGTTTTTCATTTATCCGCGTTTGGGAAACGTTTAAAGCCGCCTGGTTGGCATTAAGTATTCCCGTGATCGTTGTCGGGGGGATTTTGGGCGGAATTTTCACAGCAACGGAAGCCGGGGTGGTTGCTGCATTGGTCGCGCTCATCTTAGGCTTGTTTGTCTACCGGCAGATCACCACCAAAGATATTCCCGGCATCCTGTTCAATACCGCCAAAACGACGGCAGTTGTCCTCTTCCTGTGTGGTATGGCGATGGCGACGGCATGGCTCCTGACACGGGCACGAGTTCCGTTTGCGCTGGCGAATTTATTGACATCATTCACGTCGTCCCCGATCATTATTCTGCTTATTGCTAATGTTTTGCTGTTTCTGGTCGGATTTGTCATGGATTTAACCCCGGCGATGCTGATTCTGGCACCAATTTTATTGCCGGTCATGAAAAATATCGGGGTCGATCCGGTCTATTTCGGGGTCATTATGTCGATCAACCTCGGAATCGGGTTAATCACACCGCCGGTCGGAACGGTCCTATACGTTGCCTGCGGGGTCGCTGATATTAAACTCGAGGAATTGGTTAAGGCGATTATTCCGTTTCTATTCACACTCCTGACAGTATTGGCCTTACTACTCGCCTTTCCTCAGCTCGTGATGTTTATCCCGAATTTATACCGTTAAACTTTTAATTCCTTTAGTGAGATGAGGGGATCACCGCCTGAGAGACATTGTGGTTTCCCCTCAGAATCTGATACCTGGTCCGCCCCACGACAGCTATCAAAAGAGATTCTCATAAGAATCTCTTCCATCACTTTTTCCAACATACTCGATTGAAAGATAAGATCGCTTCGAGCACCCCGCCTCCGACCGCAAGCGCTTTATCCGAAATCATCTCGCAATACTGCAGAGCGCCTCGCGGATCAATATCTCCGATCTTCAAGCCTTGTGGCACGTGAACGCCGGCATTGATCAGACCGCGAATCACCCCGGAGGCTAAGGCTCTGGCGTTCTGTCCGGCGACACGCGCGACAAGTTCGCCTTCCTCGACCATATCGCCGACATGTTTCAGCGGTTCGACAACACCATCCGTGGCAGCCCGCAGCACACGCCGACTCGTAACGCCGTTTACCGATCCGGGAATGCCGGTGTTTTTCTCAGCAGTGCCCGACCAGATGACGCGCCCCAGAAAATGTCCTCGCTTCGTTTCAATCACGACATCCACATCCATTCCAGCTTCGAATCCTGGGCCAACCCCAATCACAAGGGGGGCCATATCTTTCAGGGTTCCAAGATTTCTTTTGGCGAGGATTGCATCAATGACAACATCCGGTTGTAACTCAGGAATCGAATTCCCAGATTCATTGACCAAAACCGGGATATGTCCTTCTGCCAGAATTTCGCGCAAATGGTTGAGACTTTCGGCCTTGATCGACCTGATGCCTTCGATCAGCATCTCTCCGTTATACACGGCTTGCGCAAATGACACAAGCCGACGGACATGAATTGGTTGTTCACGCTCTAAAATAATGACCTGAAAACCAGTTTTCAGCAAACGATAGGCGATGCCTGATGCCAAATCTCCTCCTCCTCGGATGACGATTAATCGATTTTTTAGCATGGTGATGTTCTAATTGTATTATTGACGAGAGATTTGATGTGGAGGCCGCCTTTAGGGTGAACTCCATATAGGATATTTATTCAATTTTCCCGAGGGTTCGTAAGACGCTTTCCGGCGTAAAGGGCCATTGCCGCATCCAGATGCCCACCGCATCGTGGATCGCGTTTGCGATAACAGGGGCAGCACCGTTGACGCTGATTTCAGAAACGGATTTTCCGCCATAAGGGCCATAGGGATCGTCGGTATAGACAAGTTTTACCTTAAAATCGTCGGGAATATCACCGATCATCGGAGCCCCATAACTTTGCAGATCTGGCGTTAGACAGGCCCCGTATTCATCTCGAATCAAATCTTCAAACAAGGTATGTCCGATCGATTTTAATACACCGCCGTAAATCTGGCCTTCTGCCAGTTCCGGGTTAATCGGCGTGCCGCAGTCTTGCAGCGCATAATATTTTTGGACGCTGACATTGCCAGTACGGGTATTGACAGCGACCTGGCAGAAGTGGGCTCCATAGGGGAACGCGGCATCGTCCGTGGTGTACGAAGCGTGGCCGACCAATTGGCCGCGACCTTCCCCGGCCTGCGTATTTTGCGCGATCTCTTTGAACGTGACTTCACCATGTTTTCCTTTGACACGAGACGGATACACCACTTCAAGAGCATCGGCAGGTTCTTCGAGCATTGCAGACGCAGCGTCGAGCATCTGCTCTTTCAGATCTTCGGCGGCTTTTTTAACAGCATTACCAGAGAAAAAAGTTCCGCTGGAGGCGTACGCGCCGGTGTCAAAAGGCGTATTATCCGTATCGCCGGATAGGATCGAGACATTGTCCATATCCGTGCAGAGCACTTCAGCCGCCAGTTTGACATTGACCGTATCGAGCCCGGTGCCGAGATCAGCACCGCCGGAATGCACCATAAACGTGCCATCTGCCAGCATTTTCACATCAGCATTCGAGTGATCGAGTCCCGGGAGTCCTGAACCTTGTTGGACGATAACCACGCCTTTCCCGATTTTGACATCCGGATCATCACTTTCCTCTTTTTTCCCCCATTCGATCATGCGCGCGCCTTCTTCAAGAGCAGGGCCGAGTCCGCAACTCTTGATCAGTGCCGACACGCCTTCCCGTCCTTCACCGAGACAGCGAAGAATTTCGAGCACCGTACCTTCACTGACCCGATTTTTTTCGATGAGTTCCAAGGGATCGATGTCGAGTTTTTCCGCCAACTCTGCCATCGCCATCTGTAAAGCATATGAGCCTTTTGGCGCGCCATAGCCCTGATAGGCACCGGTCGGAAAGATGTTGGAATACAAGGCTCTAACGTCGAACCAGATGTTGTCGCATACAAACAGGGGCAATGATTTGGAGCAGCCGTTCATCGGCACGGTCAGGCAGTGGTTGCCGTACGGGCCGGTATTGACCTTCATATCCATATACATGGCGGTCAGCATGCCGTCTTTTCTGGCCCCGAGCTTGACCCGAATTTTCATCGGGGAACGGGTAACAGCGCTCGTCAAATCTTCTTCGCGGGTGTAGCGAAAAGAGACCGGTCGTCCAGTTTTCCAGGTTGCGTACGCGCAGACGTCTTCCAGCAGAATTTCCTGTTTCGAGCCGTATCCACCGCCAACGCGCTCTTTAATGACACGTACTTTGTTTTCGCTGATCCCAAGAATGGTCGATACGATGCGCCGCAAATGCCAGGGAACCTGAGTCGAAGCGTGAATCACGAGCCGGTCGCCATCCATTCGCGTAAATACAACGTGAGGCTCACATGGCGTACATTGAACCGGAGACGTATGATATGTCGATTCAAGAATAACATCAGCCTCTTCGAAACCTTTGTCGATATCGCCGATGCCGTCAGATATGCTGGCTGCTATATTCTTATGGGGATCTGCTCCGATCGGAAATTGATACACAATTTTTCCATCTCTGTCATCTGCCGTACCGTTCTGCTCGTCAAGATCGTCGGGCGCGCCGACAACATATTCAAGCTGGGCATTATGCACGATCGGCGCCCCCTCGGCTTCCGCGTCTTCGATCGTAAAAACCGGCTGCAGCACTTCATATTCGACCTGAATTTTTTCGAGGGCTTCGAGTGCAATCTCCTCCTCTTCCGCGACGACTGCCGCGACCCGATCTCCAACATGAAACACTTTCTGGCTGAACATTCTTCTGTCGTAAGGCGATGGTTCTGGGAAGCCCTGTCCAGCAGGTGTGTAGAAGACATCCGGGGTATTTTTATACGTTAACACTGTTACAACGCCGGGCATGGCTTCAGCCTCGCTGACATCGATATGTTTGATGTAGGCATGGGCGTGAGGACTGCGCAGCATTTTCAGGATGCAGCTTCCCGGTTCGACCATGTCTTCGACAAAGGCTTTTTTGCCCATCACGAGTTTTGCGCCATCGACTTTGCGCCGCGCTTTGCCGACATCCCGGAGGTCGTCGCGGAATTCATCAGTAATTTTGGTCGTGTACGCCGGATCGCACCGGCGTTGTCTGGCAAGTTCCACGGCATTAAAAAATTGCTGGTAGCCGGTCGCCCGATTATACAACGAAGAAAGGGCATCCATAATCTCCGTGCGACTCGGATTCGGAATTCTGTCCAGCAAATCGGAGATCAACAGGGCCGCTGCCGGGGCGTTATAACCGGACTGCACGATTCCGGCATCCACCATTGCAGACTGTACCGGGTTTATCGACATCCCATCGGAAAGAGATTCTACCGTCTTAATGTCGTGTCCATCGACTTGAGCCGACACAAGCAGGCCGGCATTCACAGATTTACCATCCAGTAGAATCGTATCGCTACCACTGAAGCCATAGCCATCATCACTATTTCGCACAGAAGGAATGCCGATTCGCTGGAGGAGTTTCTGCACATTTTCTCCCGCTTCGGTATATACGCTTTTAGGAGTCCCATTTAAGATGATTCGTATTTTCATAATGCTACCTCCATGCACTCATCTACGCAATCGGCGACAGTGACACCGCAGATATATTTTTTATAAGAAACGGAGCCGAGCACATCGGTTTGAGGGGCGACAACATTGGAAACCGCCAGTTGTAATTCATCGCGATTTTTTATTGACCCGGATTTCAAACCGTCTTCTACAGACCAGAGACGCATAATCTGTGAGCCGATTCCTCCTACAGCGAGAACAGCGCCGTTAATATTTCCCCAGCTTCCGTCAATCCGGACGGCAACCGTAATGATTGCCGATGATGCCGACGATTTGGAAACTTTTTTAACAACACAACTTCCTTTTTGTTTCGGAACGATGACAGACAGAATCAGGCTCTGTTTGTTGCCGGAGATATAATCTTCGACGGAAATTCGACCGTCTTCGGCGGTATCGAGGTCAGCGGACAATGCAATCAGACATGGGATGAGGGCAGAATCAGAACGATTGGCCCCGATATTTCCGCCTAGCGTTGCCATATTCCTGACATTTCTCGAATAAATATGCCGTGCCGCCTTTTGAAGCGTTACCGGGACGAGCGGTGCGTCGATCAATTCCTGTAATGTGACCGACGCACCGAGAATCAATTGATTTCCATTTTGCTCGACCGAGTTCAATCCCAGTTTTTCAAGGCTGATAACACAGTCGCTCTTTTTCGAGGAACCAGCATGATTGATCTCGGTTCCTCCCCCGAAATAAAGACTGCCGCTACGTGTCTTTTTTAATACTACGGCTTCTTCTATCGAAGTAGGTGTCATAAATTCCTGAATCATAATCTGACTCCTTTATTCAACGTCTCTTTAATATATAAATTTACCCAAAAATATTACGCAATGCAGAACATAGTATATTCGTCCTGAGCGAATCAAAAGGCGAAAGCAGATTCAGACGAGAATCCGTTACTTCTTGGTATCCGTTGTTGGTAATCAATATGCTTCAACACTGATTACTACAAATTATAGTAACGTGTCATGCAAAGAATTTCAAGCGAATCTCAGTAACTATTTATCATTCTGTGAGAAATGGTGTTGCATTTGGCGATGAGCATTTCCTCATCAAGACCCTTCAGGACGCCTTTGTCCACGACAACGTTTCCATTGACGATCGTATACTCTGTGCCGTGATTATAGCCGGAAAAAATCAAGGCTGCCAGCGGATCAGACAGAGCGCCGCAGTATTCCAATTTATGCACATTAAACAGCGCCAGGTCTGCAGCCCAACCTTCTCGAATTTCGCCGACTTTCGTGAAATTCAGCAGCTTTGCGCCGTTTATCGTTGCGATTTTAAACACATCGCGGGCCGTGACTGCCGCCGCGCCATACTTCACACGCTGCAGCAATAAAGCGTTCCGAAGCTCGCCGAGCATATCGGAAGTATCATTCGAGGCCGAGCCGTCCACTCCAAGGGCAACATTAATGTTGGTGGGGAGCATTTCCGTGACGCGACAGATGCCGGAACCGAGTCGCATATTCGATGACGGACAATGTGAAATATGCGATCTGGCTTCTGAGAGTGTTTGTAATTCATTATCATTGAAATAAATGCCATGCGCGTAAAACACATCATCGCCGATGAAATCGCAGTCTTCCATCAGTTTCAGTGGCCTGCGTCCATAGATATTCACACAATAATCGTTTTCGTCTTTGGTTTCTGCCAGATGGGTGTGGAGCCGAACCTGATATCTCCGGGCCAATTGCGCAGACTCTTTCATCAGCCCTTCGGTCACGGAAAAGGGGCTGCACGGGGCGAGAACAATTTTCCGCATGGATAATTCGCTGCTGTCGTGATATTGCTGAATGACTCGTTCGCTATCCTTCAGAATTTCTTCCTCATTCTGCACGACAGTGTCTGGCGGCAGACCGCCATCTTTTTTGCTCAACGACATCGAGCCCCGTGTCGGCGAAAAGCGTATCCCAAGCCTCTCTGCCGCCTGAAACTGAAGGTCCATGATATCGGCGCTCACTCCCTGAGGGTAGACATAATGGTGGTCAGTGGATGTTGTACATCCAGTTTTAAGCAATTCTCCCATTGCCAGCAGCGAGGAATAGTAAATCGCTTCTTCGTCCAAATGCTTCCAGATTTCGTAGAGATAGGTCAGCCAATCAAACAGTTCCGCGTTTTGGACGACCGGAAGATTCCGGGTCAGGGTTTGATAAAAATGATGGTGTGTATTGACAAATCCAGGAACTACGACAAGCTGAGAACAGTCGATGACCCGCTCTGCACCGCCCGAAATGTCTTGTGCAATCTTCTTAATTCGATTATTCTGTATCAGAAGATCCCAACTGTGCAGGGCTTCTTCTTCCGCAGATCGATGAATATAAAAACAATCTTTTAATAATAATGCTGTCATAAGACTCTTTCACGTACGTACGATCGTTCCTCACGAAAACAGGAAATCCCCAGCCCCTTCGGGGCTGATTTTTCAGGGACTTCACAATTAACACGAGAATTGTTATCAGATACGGCAGTGCATCAAGAAAAGAAGGCTCCCATTGTCAAGCTTTCTTCAGCGAGTTTGAGGCTTTTTGAATGAATGAAACATGTCATTATTGTAGATTTTAATCGATATCGGCAGTTTTCAGCAGAGAAATTTTCCAGTATTTTACTCAAAAAATTAAACTTTCACCAGCACGCCCTGCTATCTTCGACTCATGACCTTTTTTATCGGCTGTTCATGATTTAAGGCACTCAGAATAATAGCGTTAAGAACAGGAGATTGTGAAAAAATATACTGGCTAACGTCTTCAGCGATTTTTAACATGTCGCACGTATCAACTTGATTGAACATCCAGATTTTTTTAGCCTTTGCCGGAACCGCTTTAAATAAACCGTACGGAGATCGAATGAGCGAGAGGAGTGTTGTCGCATCAATGTTTTGTCCTGCCGATTTTCCCGAAACCCGACAAAATTCATTCAATCGAAATACAGTATTACCGTCGATCGGTTTGCCATAACAGTCAAAGCCGGTCAAACCAACCACAAGATCCGTACTCGCCGGAACAACTGGTTCATGCTCGGCAGGCGCTTTCACAGGTTTGTTGCTCGATCCGTCGGCTTCGACAAGAATGTAATCGACAAGGCCGGCATGTCTCACTGTATCGAGGAATTCAGGAGAAAACCCCTTCAATTTTTCAACCCGCCACAGAACATCTTGTGCCACAACAATAATTGTTCCCGGCTCAGCAGCATTCAATTGCTCCCAAAATCCCTCTGATCTCGACTGAATAATAAGCCTATCGTATTGAGACGCTTCAGGATACCAGATCTTTGTCGTCGTCGTGACAAGCACCTTCGTTCCGAGCTGTATCAACTCTTCAGCAAGGGTGAACATGCAGGTCGTTTTTCCCCCGGCTCCGACAAAGGATATCAAACAAGATTTAGTATGTGGTAGTTGAAACGCTTCTGCTATCGTCATGGTTTCGGTTATGAAAAATTCTTTGAAACGACTTGTGTAATGTTGCCTATCAGCTTTAGATATGCACGTCAAGACAATAACAGTCTGTCGAAAAATTTTATATCCGATAAGAAGATGTTATCTCCTTTTTGAAGACATTATCGGCGGCGGTGATAGAGATTATGAAGATTTGGTCGTGAATTTCAGTCCAATCGATGACAGTGGATTCATAACAGAAAGCCCTTCGGCAGCTCCAGTACCTGAACCGTCAACAGTCGACAGGATTGCTTGCACTTGTCGGCATTGGGCGCAAAAAAAACCACCGCTAAAGAAGTCATGTTTTACTCCCAAGACGGGCAATCTTCATATAAAGGTTGCCCGTTTCTTTATTAGACGCTTCCCAATTTTTCTTCTTGTGATGAGAATTTCTTTTTCCTCCTTCAAAAATTCTATTGCATTATTCCCCTGCGATCTCTAAGATAGAAATCGTTGCGTTGCATGGTACACCTAAAAAATATATCTATAGCGATCCTCAATCAGTTATGCTGGTAGGCCAGACATTCTTGTCTGGCCTACCAGAGGTTTACATTTCATGTAGGGCTGCGCTATATGGTGAGGAAGAAGGAATCCTCAGATGAAGATCCAGACTCGACACCTTGTTTATTGCCTCATAAGCGTTTTTCTCATTTTTGGAACAGGAGGCTGCGTCTACTGGCGTCTATTAAAGCTCAAAAAACAGTTTCGACATTTCGAGCGCTACGTCATCCTCGAGAAAACTTATGGCCTTTCACTAACATTTAAAAAACCAATTTTATTGGAGCAGGATATTGTGTGGCTTTTCAAAGGAAAACCTGCAATAAGAGCCCAGAGCGGAAGACAAACACTCTTCAAATATACTTTCAAAAAATTATACCCTGTTGAAAGCCCCCTTGAAATCGATCTGGCTCAAATTGCTCTTTCTTTTCTGTTTCAGGATAACACGCTTCATAAAGTTCGTCTCCCAAAAACGTTCTCTCGCTATATCGAACCGGAACTTCTGACCGGCTCACTGCGTTCAGTCGGGAGGGGAACGGTGGATAAGCAGCAGCGGAGCGTTTCGGCCACCTTTCAAACCAAACAGCATACGGACGCAAGAATCATTCCGACTCGCGCTGAAGTAGAGCGTATTCTGGGAACTCCTTACAACTTAACAGAAACCTCATCATCCTCAACGCTTTTTTATCAGTATCATATTCACATTAAGTCGAACCGCCATCAAGACAGCCGACCAAACGTGCAGTTATGGTTGACTTTTTCTTCTATGGATAACAAAATCATCTCAGCAAAGGCATCGTTTAACGGTTTGGGAGCATCAATCCGTTTTTAGCATAAAATGAACAATAGGATCAAGAAATATCTCAACAATGCACAACATATATGTATCTTAGGGGTTTTCCGTTTATTTTAGTAATAACCCACCATTCCAATTCTGCCATAACGTAACCTGCATCGAACTCGTCCTTGCAGCATTCGGCTGTACACCTATTCAGCAGCAGTATCCACTTCAAGACTCTCCTCATCCCTTTCAGTTCGATTATCTGCTTCAACAGCGTCCAGAATACGGCTATAAATTTCAGGAAATGTATAGCGGACCCGGTTCCAGGACGGGATGAGCTTTGCTTCATGAGGACCTTTACTTTGTTCCCAGGCTGTCCAGAGAAAACCTCGAAAATGCTTGGCAGTGGCTTCTTCCTGGTACAAATCATAGGAGAGTTCATTGACTTCAGCATCATAACTATAACGCCGGATAAATTTCAATGCCTTCTGGTAATAGGTGTGCAGCATCATATCCACAAACTCATCATCCAGCGGGACCCCATGGGAGCGCATATATGTCAAATAAAACTTTGCAATATCGACGACCATGCGATGTAATCCCTTTTGCGTATCATCTTCAGACAGAATCTGGTGTTTGTGCTCATAATTCGGCACAAGATCGATCTGACAGATCTTTCGGGGGAGCAGCTGATCGTACACTTGCGAGAGGGTCGCCACTTCCAACCCCCAATCATAGGCAATATTCATTCCTCGTGCCAGATGGGTCGTGAAACTGAATTCTCCGGCTAATGGATATTTGAATGTTCGATGATAACTAAAAAACTTGACGAGTTCAAGATGACCTCGTTCATGCATAATTTCAGCCATCACATCGACGAATGGGGTCACAAACAAACGTGTTACTCGGCCTTTCATCGCCCGATCCGTTGGAGAAATACGGGCATAATATCCTTTGCAAAATTGAAAATCATTATTCGGGTTGGCTGTTGGCTCAATGAGGCGTCCTAGCAGAATACGATCATAGGTGACAATATCGCAATCATGGAGAGCAACCACGTCGCAATCTTCCCTCGCAAAAATGTACCCCAACGCAATCCAGGCCGACTGCCCTTTCCCCTGAACCCCAATAGAAATTTCTCGTGCTTGAATATCTTGCAAAAGCTGTTGAATACGAGGTCCATCGACCCAAATAACTTTCACATCGCGATCGTCTGTCCGAAGTCGTCCAAAGTAGGCTTTAGCCTGCTCGAATTGCTCTTTTTCCGGAGCGCCTCCCAAGGCCACAACCACTCTATGAAGATAGCGCACCTGTCGAATGCCGTCAATGATACGATCGAGCACGTCTGGGTTATCGAGTTCGGACAATAACGAAGGGAGCAGCAGGCAAATCTTTTGATGTTGAGCATGCTCTTCAAGCCTTCGTTCAAGCTTTGTAAGATACGAATCGCGATCGACAGCCTCATACAAATTATGTAAGGTCGTAATAATCTTATCTTGATGAAAATCAGCCATTCAAACTCCTCCTTTGAGACAGAAAATTTATCCCCCCTCTCCTGATTGTGATATGCAGATTGCCCTCGTTAAGAGCCGACCGTATGATTGAGCTTGCCAAGTTCTGCCGGGAGAATAAAAACAAGTTGATCGCGATTGACATCTAAGAACGGCGTAGTCAGGATAAGTTTTCCATGCACATCCCTGACTTCGACATCCGTTACCGCAATAAATTGATGGGCATCTACAAGATAATCTGTCAACCGTGCGCCAGGTACAAGAGAAATCTTCCCTCGGATTCGAAACTCGGGAGTACACATAATCACTTCGGTTTTATCGACAATTTCCACTGGGGTTTCTTCAAACTCACCCGAACGCTCAAACTCCAGGGATCCATCGATCACCTCAGCAAGGTCCGTCTCTATAAATTCAAATTCATTCATCCCCCTATTTTTCAACTCCTTCATCATCTCCCCTCCTTAAAAATACCATATACATTCCCGTTTTTGATAGGTGCAAGTGCTTTGACACCATATGACTGACGGGTGAAGATCTGCAAGGTTTTCAGGGCATTTCAGATTCTCATATGGAAAACATTTCAATGCCTCCTGTTATTAATAGTTCCAAGTCGGTTCTGTCAATACCCGAATGCCATGGAGAATGAGCCGAACTCGCTGTCGTGAAAGGGTACCGATTTTTTCTATTAAATCACGTTTATCAACCGTGAAAAGTTGTGATACATTGATGAGACTTTGCCTGGGTAAATTAGCTTCGCCCTTTTTAAGCAACACGTTTTCCGGCGATCTGGCATGTTTGAGATTTGTCGTTAATGCACAGACAAGAACGGTTTCGATGCTGCTATGATTAAAAAGATTATTCTGAACAACGACATACGGACGCCGATACCCCGGCTCCGACCCCACAGGTTCTTCGAGGTCAATCCAAAACACATCTCCCTGACGGATTTCCATTCTCCCTCCATAACCATACACGAAAGTCCTTCTTTTGAAGGAAATCCTTCCTTATTCAATTTTTATAAAAACTGGTTTCTCTGTCAAGCATTGATTGGAGAATTTTAAGGGTTCTTATAAATTCAACCTCAACCTGAAATAGACCTGTGTTTTCCCTTCATCCTCATCGATCCCATGCGCAACACCAACGTCGATTCCAAACGGCGCTCGTCCGTATTTATAACGAAGATCTAGAGCCAATTCCCCGCCAATACTATACTTCAGATCACGCTCCTCTGTAGCGTCTCGCCAGGCATGACCAGCCTCAACAAACACGCTGCCAGCAAGGCTGTCCCAAAGCATCACCCCATTCCAACTGGACTTTTGGATATACCAAATCGGGAACCAATATTCAGCTGTGCCCAATAGGAAACGATCGCCTGAGAAGGTATTTGTTTCGTATCCTCGCAAATAAAAATGCGGCTCATAAATCAGTTCTGTTTCAAAATCGAGTAAGAATCCACCGATTTGAAAGAGGCCCTGTTGAAGAGTGTCACCATCACTGATACCTCCAGCACCTCTTAGAAAGAGCGTATGATGTCGGAATGGCATAGGGAGAAACAGGTTCACATCACCGGTCACTTCGTCGATATTAAAATCACTGCCGAATATCTCGTCATAACGCCGATACCGAAGGGATGTCAGAAATCCCGATTCCGGTCCAATGGAAAAACGGTGTTCGTTAACATGCTGCCAGATAAATCGGCTTGAAACACTCCCAAGGGTCCCTTCATCCGGCAGTGGAGTCCCAAGCTCATGGGAGTTCATCAGGCTTTCGAGTTCCTGATATTCATACCTGGCAGTCAGATAGAATTCCGTCTTTCTGGTTTTGTAAAATGGAAACCCAATTTCAACACCGCCGCCTTGTTGACTCTCCCAATAACGTTCAGAATCTCCCTCAGTATCCCGGAACAGATCCGAATAGCTGATGGAACGCTCGTAGAGAAAAAGACCGATCAGCGGATACCACTGCTTATTCATATATTCCACAGTATACTCAAATCGCTCGCTTTCGAAACCGTACAAGGCATCGATTGAGTACGCATGGTGTCCCAGCGTATCTTCTGCGCTGGCATTCAGACCAAGTTGAAAGCCATCTTTATCAGATCCCCATAACGGGCTTAACCTCGGCCATAATGTAGACAGCGCTTTATACCGAGTTTCCTCGCTGGTTGCCAGCGGCATGAAACGTTCAGCTCGTGATCGTGATGTTGTGTTTTGTGTGAAGGGCATCGCAAACCAGCGCGCCGGCATCAAATCGGTGAGATGAATGTCCATTCCATTGTTTGAGTATGCTTGGAATGCCAGTAACTTCCGATCGGATGAGATGGCCGGATCAAACGCGCCGGTTAACACGTTCGTCACCTGGAAGATCTGTTGGCTGTCAAAAGAATAGGCAAAAATATTCGGTACACCAAAACGATCCGAGTTGAAAAAAAGATACCGATCTTCCGGTCCCCAAACCGGCGAAGCATCGACCGCATAATCGTCCATCAGCGGCTGCATGTTTTTCCCATCACGATTCATGACATAAATATCCAGCTTCCCATCGCTTCCTGATATCTGCGCTGCCAATCGGGTTCCATCCGATGAGAAGGCGGGCTGTCGAATCTGGGCGTAATCTGAAAATTCCAGAAGCACTGACTGCTCTCCACTCTCCAAATCGAGTTGCATGAGCGAAGTCCTGCCAGTCTGAATTGTCACATAAACTACTGTTCGATTATCAGGAGAAATGGTCGGATCGAATGCACGTGCACCTTTTGTCAACCGCGAAATTTTTCCACTCTTTCCTTGTGAAAGATCGAGCACATACAGATCGCTTCGCCGATAATAGGTCTTATAACTCGCCGTTTTGCAAAAGTAAAGGCGCTGCCCATCCGACGAAAGAGAAAACGATCCGGAAAGATCCCCTTCGATGAGGCGTATTGTTTTGCGGTCAGACAAACGGAGCTGGATAAGGGCGAGATCGTCGTGGGCACTATCGTCGATATAGTAGACATACAACCCGTCAGGCGAAAAAACCGGCGCACCGGTAAAATAGCCACTCTCAGTCAATGGCTGAGAATGTGTGAGCGGACGAGCTTGAATATCCTGAATTTGAGCGAGATATATCTCTTGCAGTGATGTGAACCATTCTTGTTGCAACGTCTGTAAATTTTTTCCATACACATACTCGAAGACGTCCTTTGACAGAGGAGTTGGAAGCGTATTATTCTGCGAGAGATTTAGTTCCGCAAGACGGTTGACGCCGTAGGTGTCAGAAAGATAACATAAGAACGAATAGCCATAGAGGAAAAGTCCCATATCCCCCGGCCATGTTTTCTTCCCCACCGCCGCCCTCTCTTGAAGGGACTCAGGGGAGTTGTCCAACCAGTCTGCGCGTAAGAGCATATCCAAATAGGGCGAGCGTCCGGAACTACCTTGAAGATAGGCTGCCATGTACAGCGCCATTCCATTCTCCATCCAGCCGGAGAACCCGAGATCCGGATAAAATCTGCTCAAGAATGAACGGAACAAGCTATCCATGCTATGGCGAAAGACGTACGTATATTGATAGACAAACTGTAGAACCAGCCAATCTGTCACGCGCAGATCAAATGATGGTGCTCCGGCCGTCCTGTCGCCCAGGTGTAAAACAATAGCTTTTCCCGGCCCTTTTACTATTTCCAGGTCAAATCGTTCGAAACTATCGAGATGGTCAGTAATAATGACATCGGTTTTCATCTCTTTGGCAGAGTTAAAAAACCGACTCATGTCCTGATGAACCGACTCCATCATGCCAGCGATATTCTGAATGACCTCCCGATGCCGTTCGGCATAAATCACACGGAAATGTTCCGTATGCACCTCTTTCCATTCCACATCCCGGGGAAAGGCCGTAGCTTCAGCTCGCTCACTCAACAACATTGCAGCAATAATCACATATACAAGAATAGAATATCTCATGATCTTCATATCTTTTTTCCCTCATTTAGGAGCAATCTCTCTGTAGAAAGAATACAAAAATGATAAAATGAGCCATATCAGTATCTCTACTCATGATGTGCAGGTTCGTTCCACAAGATCTTTATCTCAAACACATATTTCCAATAATAAACAAAAATGCAAGTAAATAAATGATTTGATTATTCTGTCATAACACAATCAGTTAACATCGTATCGAGTCGTACAAGAGTAGATTATCATGGGCGTTTTTTCTTTACGAATATATTATGACATTTTGGATAATGCTGAAAGATATACAAGCACCACCGAATCCTGAAACGGGCAATATCCCGATATGAATGACGGCCAAACAGGAGAACGCCCGCAATGAGACCGCCGAATTGAAAACTCCTTTGATCCAAAATTCTGTCAATCTTGTGTATCCTGTCAAATTTTATTTCCGATAATGTCTTTTCCTTATGAGAAATTTTTTATAAAAAAATCTTGCAAAAAGTCCGGTCTGACGTTCTAAGAGCCTCTATACACAAGGAACGCACAAGATAGATGGCAGGCTTTACAAACTCTCAGACGAACACAGGAGGAAACAGTGAGTAGACGCACGAGAATTAAAGAGGCTTTAAACAGCACGGCTCCGGTCGACAAGCTTCTCATCAAGGGATGGGTCAGAACAAAACGCGATGCCAAAGGTTTTGCATTTTTAGAAATGAATGACGGCTCCTGTCTGAAAAATATCCAGGTCATTATCGATGAAACAGCACCAGGGTTCCAGGCATTAAAAGCGATCACGACCGGTTCATCCGTCTCGGTCGATGGCAGGTTGGTCGAATCACCGGGAAAAGGCCAAAAATGGGAAATCCATGCCAGCAGCGTTCAGCTTATCGGCCCTGCCGATCCTGAAACCTATCCATTGCAAAAAAAACGTCATTCCGACGAATTTTTACGCACCATCGCCCATTTACGCCCACGCACCAATAAATATGGCGCGATTTTTCGTATCCGTTCCGAAGGTTCGTTTGCCGCCCATCAATTTTTTCACGAACGCGGATTCTCGTACATTCACACACCGATCATCACTGGTTCCGACTGTGAAGGCGCCGGAGAAATGTTCAGAGTGACCACCCTGCCAGTCGTACCGGAGCAAAAACCGGGCAGCAATCTTTTCGAGCAGGACTTTTTCGGAAAAGAAGCCAATTTAACCGTATCCGGTCAGTTGGAAGTCGAATCATATGCTTGTTCTCTCGGAAACGTCTACACCTTTGGCCCGACGTTTCGGGCAGAGAATTCAAATACCCCGCGCCATGCCTCAGAATTCTGGATGATCGAACCAGAAATGGCGTTTGCAGATCTCGACGATAACATGGATTTGGGAGAAGATATGGTCAAATCGATGACGTTGCATGTCATGGAACATTGTGCTGACGATCTACAACTTTTTGCGCGATTTGTCGATAAGACATTGATGGGAGTACTTGAAAATATCGTCAGTTCCGATTTTGTCCGGCTACCGTACCGCGAGGCTATCCAAATTTTGCAACAAACAAAGCAAAAATTCGAGTTTCCGACAGAGTTTGGAACTGATTTACAAACAGAACATGAACGCTTCCTATGTGAAACTCATTTCAAAAAACCCGTGATCGTGTATAACTACCCCAAAGCGATCAAACCGTTCTACATGCGGGTCAATGATGACAATGAAACCGTTGCAGCGATGGATGTTCTGGTTCCCAGAATCGGAGAGCTCATCGGTGGCAGCCAGCGTGAAGAACGCTTAGATGTGCTTCAGCAACGTATCGCAGAGACCGGAATGGATGACGCTCCGTACTGGTGGTATCTTGATTTGCGACGTTTCGGCACAGTACCTCATTCCGGCTTTGGACTGGGGTTTGAGCGATTTTTGATGATGGTGACCGGCGTCACAAATATTCGCGACGTCATTCCGTTTCCAAGAACCCCGAAGCATCTCGAATTTTAGGTGCCAAGACGCGAAGATGCAGAATCGCTGTACAACAACCCCGACAGGGGGCAAACCCTGGCGGGGTATGAAGACATTTGACTTACTACCTCTGCACTCGTTCGCCAGTCTTGAGATCCCACCAAACCCGCTCGCCGGAAGCGTCGTGGTAGGCATATTGCCCATCATCTGAGAAACCGACCAGATCTACCATCGGGAGATCTTTACGAAATGAGGAGATCTCCTCTCCGCTTTCTCTTTCCCACAGACGAATTTCTCCTAATGGATCATCCTGCCCCAATCGTGACGCTGAAATAATATGCTTTCCATCTGGTGAAAAACTAGCGCTGACAATCGGATATCTATGTCCGACAAAGGTCTTCAGTTTTGTCCCACTTTTTTTGTCCCACAGGAGTAATGCCTTTTCGTGAGAACTTGTCAAAAAGAATTCACCATCAGGAGAAACGACCATAATAGGAAGTTCTTCTGTCAGTTCTGCATGAGGACTCCCAAGCACAGCATCAAGATTCAGATCGACAATGCTGATTGATGAGGATGGCCCCGTAGATGGCTGCCATGAAGATTCAACACGTTCCTCTGAAATTGGTGAAGTGTCAACAGGAGAAGCGGTCGGCTCCGGTTCTGCTGAAATCGGACGAACGGCAGGAGTCCCTGTTGCACTTCCGGAGGATGCTACAGTACCTGATTCTACAGCGAGGCGCTCTTCACGAATACTGGACGGTTCTGTTGGTTCAGGAACGGTCACGTCGTCGACGTTTACGGGAACGTCATCAGAGGAGACAGCAACAGCTTCCTTCTGATGAAAGGGACTTATTGATGGCATATTTTTCACAGGAGATTCACTAAATTGTTCAGGGAATGGTGTTCTCAATCTTGTCTCCGGCTTTTCAGCAGCCGTCAACAAATCGACTTCTTTCACGTCGGGAAGAGGAGTCGGCGTCATGTTGTGGCTCACAGAAAGATTCGCCAGCATTTCGGGCGCTTCCGGAAGCGAAAGGACCGGCTGAGCATAGGTTGTACGCCCAGCATAAGGCAAAACGTTTTCTCGATCGCTTCCTGACGTTTCGACAGAAGAAAACTGATGCTCTGCATCCTGCGTCTTCCTTTCCTTGATAATCGCAGGTGACGATACGTGGGAATGCTGTTGCTTTGGGTTGGGTTTCGCATCTTTTTCCGATCTTCGAGGTGTAACGACCTGTAATTCTGGTCGAGTCGATGTTGGACTCGGGAGGAGTATCGGTGTTGGTATTGGCGTTGGAGACGGAATCAGAGTCGGCGTTGGAGCAGGAAGCGGTGTTGCAGTTAAGGTCGAAGCAGGAGGGAGAGTACCTTTTTGAAAGTCAAGAGGCCGTCCGTTTTCCCATATCGAGATAATCTTATCATTATCAGGAGCAGCAGGCCAGGCATCTTTCACAACCCTTTTAATCGCTTTGAGCGCTGCGTTCGTTTTTTTAGGGCTGGAGAAATCTCCAAGTAAAACCTTGTACCATGCCTCTTTATGAATTATATATGCTCGCATTCCAAACTGTCTGGAATATTCTCGAGCGAATTCTTCAGCGAATTTCACGTCTCTTTGATCGTCAATCGCAACGACCTGGATACGGTGACGAACTTCCAGGGCTTCAGAAGGAAGCGTTTTGGCAGAAATCCGGCAGGCGCACCAGAGTAGTATCCACACAAGTCCATAAACACACAAGTGGATTAAACTATTGTGAGTATTTTTTGACGTTTTTTTCATCAGACAGAGACGCAGAGACACAGAGAAAAGCCTGCTAAAAGACGTTCTCAGCGCCTCTGCGTCTCTGCGCGAGAACGAAAAAATACCATGTACTTACTTTATCCAAAGAATCTTAAAAAAACGTTAACAGGTAAGTAGCTATACATTGATTCCTGGCAC
>PDWJ01000620.1_pt1 | contig 50398 bp, 37 predicted proteins | sample 1430881 | NCBI WGS metagenome assembly PDWJ01 (sample SAMN01162460, study PRJNA174530) | Oral metagenome, whole genome shotgun sequencing project. | biome: Marine environment; feature: Marine mammal; material: Swab sample of the gingival sulcus; isolation source: swab sample of gingival sulcus...
ACTTTCATACCCACAATGGGATGAAAATCAATATCCGGAGTTTCATGTTTTTATCTATAGTTTAAACATAGACATCCAAAATGCTTTATATGTATCTGCAAGATATAAAAAAGGAAATAATTTTAGTAACATGTTACTAAAATCGGTAGATACTGCTCGTACTTGGTATAAAGTACATGAAGATACCACTGGAACACAAGGACTTGGGGTAATGCTATATTCTTCAAATAATGGTATTGCGTTTATGAGAGGATGGAAAGACGGTGAGCGCGCATTATTCCGTTCGCTGGATTATGGAGAAAGTTGGAATTGGGTTTATTCTATTCCCTCTCCCTCAGAAAATTATATGACAGATATAGAAATGAACAATAACGGAGAGACCTATATAAGTATAGTAGGATATGTTATGCCAAACAGTGGGCTTTATTATTCTGCTGATACAGCCACCAATATCTCATTAATAGAAACATTAGCCGGTTATGATGTTTATGGATTAGCTAAAAATTCTCAAGATGATATCTATGCGGCTTGTTGGGACCATTATATTAATCCTCCTGGGGGAATATTTGTAAAATATAATTACTCAAATGATTGGATTTGGTTAAATCCACATTTTCATTTATTTGATATTGTTATTAATAGCAAAGACTATATTTATGTAACTAATGGCTCTATGAATATGGGAGTGTTTGTTTCTTATGACAATGGTATTACCTTTGAAAAAATGAGTGATGGATTACCCGGTTACCCTAAAGAGTTTAATCAATTATATTTAGATAAAAATGAGTATTTATATGCTTTTTATTATGATACTGACGATTCTCGTATATATAAAACCAAGCACTCCACCATTGCTACACAAGATGTAATAGATAGCAACCTTGCAATAACTCATTATCCCAATCCGGTGCATGATATATTACACATTATGACACCAAAAAATCAACATGCAACAAAATACAAAGTGCAAATCTATGATATGCAGGTGCAATTACAACATCAAGAAGTTACCTCTACATTAAATATCAATGTAGGGCATCTATCAGCCGGCATATATACTTATACTATACAATATGAAAATCAATTTTTCACCAATACTTTTGTTAAATATTAAGATATTATAACTACCAGGGCAAATACATTCTATGTTTGTAAATTAGAATATAGGATACGTTTGCTTTAAATTTTATAATGATAAAATGATGAGATTCAGAATATTTTTTTAGCTTTGCAGCTTCTAAAATTTGAAACGAAAGTATAAATAAATATAATAAGTATGAAAAAATTAGCCGTTGTAGCTTTTGGTGGTAATGCCCTTTTAAGAAGCGGACAAAAAGGAACTGTGGAAGAGCAGGAAGCAAACGTGTTAGAAACATGCGAACATCTTATTGAGTTAGTAAAAAAAGACTATAACATTGTTATTGGTCATGGAAATGGACCTCAGGTGGGAAATGTAATGTTGCAACACGATGCCGGAGAAAAGAAATATGGTATTCCTAAATTACCAATGGATGTTTGTGTGTCAGAAACACAAGGTTCTATTGGATATATGATTGAAAAACAGTTTCACAATGCATTGGTAAAAGAAAATATTTCAAAAGATATTCTTACGTTTGTTACACAAGTAATTGTTGATAAAGCAGATACTGCATTCCAAAATCCAACCAAGCCTGTTGGACCTTATTACACTAAAGAAGAGGCTGATCAATTAACAGCTGAAAAACAATGGCGTTTTCAAGAAGATCCAAGAGGTAGAGGTTGGCGTAGAGTAGTTCCATCACCAAAACCGGTTAGCATTAACAATCTAAAAGCCATTGAAAAATTGGCAAAAGACGGAAATATTGTTGTTACTGTAGGTGGTGGCGGTATTCCGGCAATTGTTAAGGAAAATAAAATCATTGAAGGTGTTGAGGCTGTTATTGATAAAGATTTAGCTTCTTCAAAATTAGCGTCAGAAATTGGAGCTGACGAATTTTATATCCTTACAGATGTGGCTAAAGTGTGCTTGAATTTCAACACACCTGATGAGGTAAGATTGGATGAAATAACCGTAAGCGAAGCTAAAAAATATTTGGAAGAAAAACATTTTGCCGAAGGAAGTATGGCGCCAAAAATCAGAGCGGCAATACAATTTATAGAAAATGGTGGAAGTAAGTGTATCATTACCGAAGCAGCTGAATTAGGAAAAGAAAATGCGGGTACACGTATTGTTAAGAATTAATTATTAAAACATTATAAAAATAATATATTATGGCATTTAATTTAAGAAATAGAAATTTTTTGAAGTTATTGGATTTCACTCCAAAAGAAATTAACTTTTTATTGGACTTATCTGCTGATTTGAAAAAAGCAAAATATACAAGAACAGAAAAGCCAACCTTAACCGGAAAAAACATTGCTTTGATTTTTGAAAAATCATCTACAAGAACACGCTGTGCTTTTGAGACAGCAGCATATGATCAAGGAGCAAATGTTACTTATTTAGGACCTTCAGGTTCTCAAATAGGCGTAAAAGAATCTATGAAAGATACTGCTCGCGTATTAGGACGTATGTATGACGGTATTGAGTATCGTGGATTTGGTCAGGATATTGTTGAGGATTTGGGCGCATACGCAGGGGTTCCTGTATGGAATGGGTTAACTGATGAGTTCCATCCAACTCAAATTTTAGCAGACTTCTTAACCATGAAAGAAAATACGGATAAACCATTAAACAAAGTGGCATTTGCTTATTTTGGAGATGCTCGCAACAACATGGGTAATTCGTTGATGATTGGAGCGGCTAAAATGGGAATGGACTTTAGAGCCGTAGCACCAAAGAGTTTACATCCTGATGTGGCTCTTGTAAGAGAAGCGGAGAAAATTGCAGCAGAAACCGGAGCAAAAATTATGCTTACAGAAGATGTGGAAGAAGGAGTAAAAGGTTGTGATTTTATTTATACCGATGTTTGGGTAAGTATGGGCGAGCCTGATGAGGTATGGAAAGAGCGTATTGAGTTATTGAAGCCTTATCAAGTAAATAAAGCGGTAATGGAAGCTACAGGTAATGAGAATGTGAAGTTTTTACACTGTTTACCTGCATTCCATAACAGAGAAACAAAAATTGGTGAAGATATTTATCAAAAATTCGGTATTGACGGAATGGAAGTAACTGAAGAGGTTTTTGAATCTCCGGCATCACTTGTTTTTGATGAAGCTGAAAACCGTTTACATACTATTAAAGCTGTAATGGTAGCTACATTAGGTGCGTAATCATAGATTTTCTATGAAAAAATGATATAAGAAGGTTGTCTGATTGTTCAGGCAACCTTTTTTGTTTTAACTGTAATTTCAAAGATTAAATGGTATAAGATTTTGGGAGAAAGAAAGGTTTTTGTATTTTAGCAAAAAATAATAATACAAATGATAAATTATGATAACTAAACAATTATTAGACCCTAAAAGCATTGTTGTTGTTGGTGGGTCGGACGATATTCATAAACCGGGCGGAAAAATCCTAAAAAACCTTATTGATGGGAAATTTGGAGGCGAATTATATGTAAGTAATCCCAAAGCTGATGAAATTCAGGGAATAAAAAGTTATAGAAATCCTAAAGATTTACCACAAGTAGATTTAGCTATCATTGCCATTGCGGCAAAATATACTTTTGATGTGATAAAAGTATTAACAGAGGAGAAAAACACCAAAGCGTTTATCATTATTTCTGCCGGATATAGCGAGGAAAGTCATGAGGGTGCGATATTAGAACAAAAAGTAGTTGAACAAATTAATAAACATAATGGTTCGTTAATAGGACCAAATTGTACAGGTATTCTTACCCCAAAACACCATAGTATATTCTCATTACCAATTCCTAAATTAGACCCTAAAGGTGTTGATTTTATTTCAGGTTCCGGAGCTACAGCTTGTTTTATTATGGAATCGGGCATTGCTAAAGGATTATCTTTTGCCAATGTATTTTCTGTAGGAAATAGTGCCCAAATGGGTGTGGAAGAGATTATCAAACACATGGATGAGAATTTTGATGCGGAAAAAGATTCACATGTGAAATTGCTTTATATTGAGAATATTGATAAACCTCAAATGTTGCTTAAACATGCTTCTTCTTTGATTAGAAAAGGATGTAGGATTGCAGCAGTAAAAGCCGGAGGTTCTGATGCCGGAAGCCGTGCCGCGTCTTCTCATACAGGAGCATTGGCAAGTTCTGATGAAGCCGTAAATGCATTGTTTAAGAAAGCCGGTATTGTTCGCTGTAAAGGTCGTGATGATTTAATTGCGGTGGCTTCTGTATTTATGTATCCTGAATTGAAAGGTAAAAATATAGCGGTTGTTACACATGCCGGAGGGCCGGCTGTAATGCTTACAGATGCTTTATCTAATAATAAAATGGAAATTCCGCCGATTGAAGGGAGTGATGCCGAGGAGCTTAAAACAAAATTGTATGCCGGTTCTTCTGTAGCTAATCCAATAGACTTTTTGGCAACAGGAACAGCAGAACATTTGGGAACCATTATTGATTATGTAAATGATAAATTTGACCATATTGACGGAATGGTAGTTATCTTTGGAACACCCGGATTGGTGGAAATTTTTGATGTGTATGATTTATTACACGAAAAAATGAAGACTTCTAAGAAGCCGATTTATCCGGTGTTACCGTCTTTATTAACGGCAAAAGCAGAGATTGATTCATTCTTGGATAAAAAACATGTGAACTTTCCGGATGAGGTGATTTTGGGAGAGGCGTTGGCAAGAACATTCTATACCAATCCGCCACAACCTGAGAAAATAGAAAAACCACAGATTGATACACAAAAGGTAAGAGCCATTGTTGAAAGTTGTGAGTCCGGATATATTGCACCGGAAAAAATTCAAGCATTATTAGATGCTGCCGGTATACATAGAGCTGGAGAGGCAGTAGTTGATAATAAAGAAGATGCTTTGGCTAAGGCAAAAGAATTGGGTTATCCAATTGTGATGAAAGTCGTAGGGCCTGTTCATAAGAGTGATGTGGGCGGCGTTGTGTTGAATGTAAAAGATGATGCTACTTTAATCAAAGAATTTGAGAGAATGATACAGATTAAAGATACAACAGCGATTCTTTTACAACCAATGTTGAGTGGGCTGGAATTATTCTTAGGGGCTAAGAAAGAAGATAAGTTTGGACACATGTTGTTCTGCGGACTTGGAGGTATTTTTGTGGAAGTATTGAAAGATGTTAATTCATCACTTGTTCCGGTAAGCAAAGATGAGGCAAAATCGATGATAAAAACGTTGAAATCTTATAAAATGATTCAAGGAACCCGAGGTCAGGAAGGGGTAAATGAAGATTTATTTGTTGAAATGATTTGGCGTTTGTCTGCATTGCTTGAAGCTGCTCCCGAAATTGAAGAAATGGACTTAAATCCATTGTTGGGAACACCAAAACAAGTAGTTGCCGTAGATGCAAGAATAAGAATAGAGAAGTAAGAAAAGAATTAAATAGGGTAGGGGAAGTGATATTTTTCTCCTGTTATTAAGAACTTTAGATTTTAAGTATATTCAAATAAATTTATTTGAATATTGTTTAATTCTTTAATAAAAAATAGCGATGCTCAATTCGGGCATTGCTATTTTTTTGTCTCATATTTTTTGATAATCAATTTTTTATATAAGGTGTTGATAACAATTGAGATATATGAAGTGTTGCGTTTAGCCAAGGGAAAGTGTTATTCCTATCAAGTTTAAATAGTATGGTGACAAAATAGACTTGTAAGGTTGATAAATTAAGTTGTAGATGGATTAGATTTATCCAAGTATTAAGCCTTTTGTGCCAACTCAAATGTATGGTTTTATAAGTCCCATGTATGGGGCATGATATTTGTGGGTTTTGCGAATAATATATTATAGTATATAATGACTTTTATATGCTAAAAAGTAAATTATTCATTTTTAAATATTTTAATTATGTATGAACAAAACAAAATTATTTTTTGTAGCTATTATAAGTGCAGCTACATTTTTTGTAGCTTGCAACAACTCTACAAACAACAATAATAATCATCAAGTTAAGGATACAAAAACAGAGACTTATAAATCTTGTGACAATATACGTTGGTCTCATAAACCGGGTAGCGACGGGCCTAAGCAGTGGAAGGATTTGTGTACTGATTTTGCTGCTTGTGGTGGTCAAATGCAATCACCTATTAATATAGATAAAGCTACAGTAGTAGCCAATGCGGCATTAGCTTTACCTCAATTTCATTATGGCAATTCTACAGTAGATGTAGTGAACAATGGTCATACCGTTCAGTTTAATGTAAATGGCGATAATACAGTGGTGTTGGAAGGTAAAAAATATCAGCTGTTGCAGTTTCATTACCATGCTAAAAGTGAGCATACTATAAATGGTCAATATTATCCTTTAGAGGTGCATTTTGTACATAAGCATTCCGATACAGATTTTGCTGTTTTGGGTATTATGTTTATAGAAGGGAAAGAGAATCCTTTGTTTACCAAATATCTCAACCGTTTCCCTAAAAAGAAAGGCAACTTTAAGTCTGATGACACCATAGATTTATTCTCTTTGTTTCCTAAACAAAAGACCTTCTATCATTACGACGGTTCTTTAACTACACCTCCTTGTTCTGAGGTTGTAAACTGGTTTGTATTGACACAACCTGTAGAAGCTTCCAAAGCTCAACTAGATGCTTTTGCAAACATATTGCACAGCAATCACCGACCTATTATGCCTCTTGGTACACGTAAAGTGTATAAAAGTGTCGGCAAATAAAATAGAAACACCTTAAACCAAAAGGGTAGATTTTTTTCTTAGAAAAAATCTGCCCTTTTGTCATATCAAGTAAATTTGTAACGTAGATTTATCGAAATGTAAATATGATTTTTATTTCTCATAACGAAAATCCTTATGAATTTTAGGGATAAAGGATGTTTTATTCAACTATTTTTTCATATATTTGCCAGCGTTTAATTCAAGGGAATCCGGTGAAAGTCCGGAGCTGTACCTGCAGCTGTAATCCTATAAAAAATATTTGGGCATTTATCAACCACTGTTATTTATAATGGGAAGGTTGTCCAAATCAAGGAAAGCCAGAAGACCTATTAAATGAGTTTAATGTATATTGACATCAAAAACTTTCAGGAATAAAAGTTTTTGTGTATTGATTTTTGACTTTTTTTATTAAAAACGATTTACATGAATAAAGTAATTGTTTTTTTTCTTTTCACATTTTTATGTGGCGGATTTGTATATGCTCAAAATATATCCATACAAGGTGTTGTTTCTAACGCTGAAACAAAAGAGGTATTAATTGGAGCCAATATACAAATTTTAGAAACAAAAGAGGTAACAGTTACAAATCGTAACGGGCATTTTGTTTTTGAAAATCTTTCTGCCGGAGATTATACTGTTGTGGTGTCATATATTGGGTTTGAAACACAGAAAAAGATTATCCAACTAAAAAATCATAAAGTAAATTTAGATTTTAAACTGCAAAAATCATCCACATCTTTAGATGAATTGGTAGTAACAGGAACCGGAACAACGCACCATATCCGAACAGCACCTATTATGACAGAAGTCATCGGAAAGAAATTTTTGTCGATGTATTCCGGACAATCACTTGAAGATATTTTTTCAGGACTTAGCCCTTCTTTTGATTTTAATGAAAATATCATGGGTTCAAACATTCAAATGAATGGATTGGGCAATAAATACATCTTAATTTTATTAAATGGAGAACGTATTCATGGTGATGTTGGTGGACAGAATTTGTTAGGATTGGTTAACCCTTCGGATATAGAAAAAGTTGAGATTGTGAAAGGAGCCTCTTCTTCTCTTTACGGATCGGATGCCATTGCCGGTGTTATCAATGTCATCACCAAAAAATCTACCGCAAAAATAGAATTGCAAAATAATACACGTTTTGCATCTTATAATGTCATTCAACAAAAAAATAGCATTGCATTATCAAAAGGAAAGTGGCATAGCACTACAAAATTTAACTTAAAACATTCTGATGGATGGCAAAACACAAAAAAAGAGTGGTATAGACGAAGAATATTCGACAATTCTGTTAGTAAAACTGTCAATGAGTTTACAGATTACAAAATCATTCAAAAAATTGCATTCAAACCCAACAAAAAATTTTCAACCAATCTGGAAGGAAGTTTTTATCAGAAAGGAATAAAAAGACCTACAGGGGTTCCTCAATACGTTACGTATAACATGTCTTACAAAAGTCACTCTTATGCCGCTCGGGCAAAATATCGCCTTAACGACAATACGCTTTTTACATTCAATACCAATTATAGTAAAACCCGTTATTTTCATGATTTCACTCATATTACGGAAGAAGAGCATGTATTGGAAGATGGTACCATAATACATCCGATATATTATCCCGATGAACAGTTTGAGGTAAATAATCAGGAACGGTGGCTGGCACATCTAAAAAGTGTTTTTTCATTAACACCTAAACAAACCATAAGTGCCGGAATTGAATATCAGAAAGACGGATTAACCTCTCCATATCGCTTGTTATCTCAAAAAGAATCCGACTTTTTCTTTGCAGGATACGTTCAAGATGAATATAACATTTCCAAAACCATTAATCTTACAGGAGGCGTTCGATTAATACAACACGAGGTATTTGGTATGCATGTTACACCCAAGATTTCGGCTATGAAAACCTGGAAAAACTTTAATTTCCGTGCCACTTGGTCAAAAGGATTTAAAACCCCTACCATCAAAGAGCTTCATTATCATTACGAACGCACCATGATGGCTAAACTTCGTTTGTATTTGGGCAATGAAAACTTAAATCCCGAGACGTCAAACTACTATTCTGTTGCCGTAGAATACAACCGAAAAAAACTGTCTTTTAATGTTACAGCTTATCATAATAACCTAAAAGATATGATTACCCTAATGGAAGTGCCTACTTCGTATGATGACAGGATAAGAGGGGTAGATAAAACCATGCAATATCAGAATATTGAAGATGCAAAGATTAATGGAATAGAAGTTACAGCAAAGTATAAACCAATATCCGAATTAAATATTGGCGGAGGATATAGTTATACTGATGCCAACGGTCATTTTATCAATGACGACAATGAAATAGAAGCCATGATTATTAATGGTACAGCTCATCATCGTGCCAATGTCTATGCATTATGGAATCATACATGGGAAAAATACGCTTTGGGCATAGGATTTTTTATAAAAGGACAAACAAAACGCTATTACAGAACATATGGAGATGCTGACGGGTATGTTACTTGTCGCATGAACACACAACATAAGTTGCTCTCATTATCAAAATATAATGTGGAAATAAATACCGGTATTGATAATATTTTCGACTATAAAGAAGATAAACCTTACGGGTATAATTATGCAACAAAAACACCGGGAAGGACATTTTATATTTCATTAATTATTAATTATAAAAAACAGTAAAAATGAAAAAATTAAGTATTATTTTGGCTATTTTTAGCCTGACATTCTTCTTCTCTTCATGTGAGAAGGACAAGGAAAACGAAAAAGAGGTTGTTGAAATTAACAAACAACATGACAACGCACTCCTTTTGGTAACTTTTGGTAGTACTTGGGATGATCCTCATCATACATATGATGAAATGGTAGCCGCTTATAAAGCTGAATTTCCAAACAGAGATGTTTATTTATCTTTTACTTCTACCATTTGTATCACACGTTGGGGTGCAAAAACGGATGAATATTTTGCTACACCTGATATTTGGTTAGATGCATTGGCAAAACATAAATATAAAGAGATTGCTGTACAATCATTACATGTTATTCCGGGAGAAGAGTATTTATTGGTAAGAGATAAATATGTAAAAGAGTTTAAAGAAAAACATCCTGAGATTCCTGTAGTGGTTGGTGATGCTTTATTAACTTCAGAGAGAGATGTTCAAGAAGTAGGAGATGTACTTATCAATGAATTTAAAAATAAACTTGATGAAGGTGAAGCACTTGTTTTAATGGGACATGGTAATCCAAAAGCTGAATTCAATGGTGATCATAATGTAAATGCTTCTTATGAAAATATTCAAGCTTATATGAATGAAAATTATGGAAACTCTATATTTGTAGGAACAGTAGATTACGAACCTATGTTAATTGATAAAATTTTGGAAAAAATGGCTACAAATATCAACGAGGGTAGTGTGGTAAATTTATTCCCATTAATGTCTATCGCCGGAGACCACGCCAATAATGATATGGCAGGTGACGAAGATCCGGAAGTAGGTCCGGAAGAACAAAGCTGGAAAATACAAATGAGAGCTGCCGGTTATCAAGTAGCTGAAGAAAATTGTGTTCTTAAAGGCTTAGGAGATTATCCGGAGATTGTAAATGTATGGATTAGACATACTCACGAAGCTTTAGAAAACAGATAAATTCTCATAATAAATCTGCAAAAAGGCTATCTAATTGATTTGGATAGCCTTTTGTTTATTGCAAATCAAATACTACAATCAATTACTCCTATTCTATCACAAACTCCACAGTTCCACTTTCTGTGCTCAAAGCTTCTACAGGTAAATCTTCATCCCTTAATACACCAATATAGTCTGTAGGTATAAGACTGTATTTCGCTTGGTCTTTCGATTGCCAAAACTTTTTGTCATACCGAAGTTTATGGGCTTTAAAACCTATCACTAAATCCTCTTCACCAGAATGCACAATTAACTTTTCTCGTATTTTGGATATATCTACACTGGATTGCAAACTGGCTATATCTTTAATTTCAGTGCCAGTATTCATGTTCAAACTATTTTTATTAGCTAACAAGATTGCAAATTTCTTGCACATGATGATGGATGTAATAATAAAAATATTACCCTTTTTCAAAGGCTTTTCGTAATTTGTAAGGTCAGGAGTAAGTTTTGCATCATTAATGTAATTATTAAGCTGATTAAGAGAGGTAATTTCTTTGATAATGGCATCCTCTGCCACAATTACAAATTCATCTTCTTTGCTAAATTTTGCTGAAGCATCAGCTTTGGCAAATTTACGATACAAACCATTAAACAATTTGACTTTTGCTTCCAAATTAAGATTTAATTTGAACTTATCGCTTATATTGTTAGGCGTTTTTTGCTTTTTAATAGCAGGCAAAGATAGCGTATTATGAGGAAACAATTCACTAAGCAAATTTATTGTACTCACTTTATTGTTTTTATACTGCTGTAAAAGCTGAAAAGGTTTAATACCTGTTCTTGGCAACTCTACGAAGTTGAAACCGAAAATTTTATTGTTGTTTGGCATAATATTATTGTTTATACAGTTTAGGAATTTTATGTTTGGGTATATCTATATTTTCAGGCAATGCCAAGGTTTTGTCGTGTTTTAAAGCATGCTTACCGACATTAAAAGCATCTTCTACACTTTTGGTTGTGAAAAGGTTTTCATAAAACTTAGTGGCAAAAAGATTGGCAACTTCGGGAGGAATCAAATCTGTCATACCTATGGCATAATCAATATGTGATTTTATTTCCTCAATATATACTGAAGAATTACAAGAATTCACAAATACTAAATCTAAATGTTTTTTAAGTGAAAAATTATTGATAGTATCTTTAAACTCAAGTTTGTCCATATAATCTTTATTACCTTCCCTGTCTCTAAAGATCAAGCCTTGTGCTTTATCTGTATGCAAGCTAAAATGTACAATATCTGGTAGTTCTTCGTGCAAAATTTGCAATAATTTTGTTTTGTTGGTTGCCAACTTAATTTTTGGTTCTTCAAACACCTCTCTGTTTATACTGCTTTTCCACGCCTCTACAATACCACTGATACCATTATTGGCTTCTGTATCGGTCAAATTATTAGGCTGAGATTCAATAATCAGGATTTTTTTCTTTTTCTTACTCATATTATTTTCTTTATTGTTGTTATCTTGTAATTGTTTTTTTTCTTTCTTTTTATATTCTTCAAAAGCATGAATAATCTCGTCACAAACCCTATCTATTCTAATCTTAGACTTGACAAATGTATTAAAATTATCAAATACATAACTATTGTATGCACTAAAAGGATATTCAGCACCTCTATACAGAAATAATTCCTTGAAATAAGTGTTAAGCAGTGATAGGTAACTTTCTTTACTTAAAATTTTAACATGAAAACCAAATGAAATCCAACTCATATATTTAAAAATGAGATCTATTTGTTTTTTACGTTTAATACATAAAAATTTATTATTCAATTCCAATTCTACTATTGTATCAAGACCTCTCCCATCTTTATGTTGCATTTTACCATTGGGTTTAAATGCAAAACGACTCTCTAAAATGTCAAATTCGGGATTTAATAATTTCGGGATTTCATGTTTTAAAGGTTCTTTGTCAGGTAATCTTTCTTGATTGTCTTTTAACAAAATTCTATCTTTATAACTTTGTTTATCTTTAGGGTTTTTGTTTGTAACACTAAACTTATCTCCTTTAAGTTGTTTGCATCTATTACATACTAACAACAGATTACTCCATTCATAAGCAAGTGATTGATATGCTTTACATGTGTCTTTTCCTTTGTATGGACGAAAATGAATAATCCGTAAGTCTTTTGGGGTAATTTTTTGTTCACAAAAAGCACATTTACAATTGTACAATTCCATTAAACTACTTTTCAGTTTGTCATAACCATCTATATCCTTCCAAGAAAACAGAATTTTGTTAGAAACTATTTTTTCTATTTTATCTTCAATATCTTCACCATCAATACAATCAGGGATAACATTATAGTCTTTTGTTATTTTAATCATAATTACTCCTCCACATTAGGTTTGTTCTTATTTACAAAGTGTTCTAATTGCTTTTTTAGTTCTTCATCAAACTGTATTTCATTAAAATAATCTTCTGTATGTACATCATCATTCTTATCATCGTATTGATTACTAACAATATCTTGAAAATCAAATAGCGGAGATGTTAATAAAGAATTAGGTAAAAGGTTCTTTATATCTATGTCTATGCGTTGTATGGTAACACCTTTATCTACCGTTCTATCAACATTTAAAAATATAGAATTTCTTGGTGCTCCCAATAATGGAATAGCACTATGTGTGGAGACAATAAATTGTATTTTAGGAAACTCGTCAGTTAATATTTCGACAAATTTTTTCTGCCATTTTGGATGTAGATGCAGGTCAAATTCATCAATGATAACAATTCCACTTAATTCTTTCAAATCATCTAATTCAGGCTGATATTCTAAAAGCCTAATTATCATATCGCCAATCATTGCAATTATACTCTTATATCCAGCAGCTAAATCACTAAATAAAACAGGAGGATAGTTGTCTTTTTTACCTTCAATATATTTTACAATAGCTTTGTTTTGAGTGTCTTCAATAACAATGTCACTAAAGTCAGGTAATATGTTACGAAATAAATCTTTAACAATATCATATTTTTTATCTCCCTTATTATTCCAAAATATCAAAACACCTTCAATGTCTTTCAAAATACCATCTTCTCTAAAAATACTGGATGTTTTTTGTGTTCTTATTTCATCTGATTCTGATACTTGCCTTTGACCTTGTGTTAGCAATCTTGATGAACCATAAGCCACAAAATTATTAAACGCCAAAAAACTTACATTGTCAATATTGTTAATTACAGAATTATTATTTTGTAAGTACTCAACTATAATTTTTCCATTCTTTATTTTAACATTATCATTGTCTTTTCCCACAAATCCAGCTACTATTGCTTGTAAAATAGAAGTCTTTCCATAACCATTTTCACCTGTAAGAAAAATCCACTGAGCATCAACAGGAAGCCTTCCCAATTCTATTTTTTTAATCCCTTTATAATCTTTCACTAACAATTGTTTAAGAGCACATGGCATCTTGTTACATTTTTTATCATCAAGAAAAGTATCTTTAGTGGTTTTTTGTTTTACATATCCTTGGTAAATATTTAAATTTGTAAATTGTTTATTTATCTTGTCTAACTCATAGCATATAATATTTAGCAGCTTTTCTTTATTTTCTCCATTTACTTCTATGCTTACACCTCCTTTTTTTTCTTCAATTAATGCTAAAGTATCATTTTCTTTTAGTATAACTCCTCGTAACCAATAGCTACGATGATATATTTTTTCATGCATTATCACTATAAGCTGAGAAACAATACCTTTGATAATAAACGGATACTTATATTCATATTTTAGATTATTTATGTTGTGTTCCCATTCAAAAAGAGGTTTTTTATTGCTAAATAACTTAGGAATAAGATAATGACCTTTTTTATATTCAAATAGTATATTGAACTCCTCACAAAGACTTATTAATTCTGCTTGCTTGTCAACATATTCCGTGTTTTTTAAAATTTGGATCAATTCATTATCAGTAAACTCACCGTTATTTTTTATTACATTATTGTTGTTAATAATTTTATAAATACCTGTTGTTATATAGTTGGGATTAATAAATATAGTGTTATAGAGTTTTATATTGTTCTGAAAATGTGAAAAAACACCCAAATCGTGAAATAGCTGACTTAAAGAGCTAATAGTCGTGTCATCTAAATTGTATCGCTTGCAAATAGTTTGGTAATCTGCTAAAGAAATATAATCTTTACCTTGGTCTTGCAATTTGGTAATTTCTTCCCTCACCTGTACCCAGGTTTTGGGCAAAGGTGTGCCCATGCTGGCTATTTGCTTATTTTTCACCACCTCATAAATCTTCTCTTTAAAGATATTCAATAGTGGCATATATTCTGTTGCCCATTTTTCGTGTGCCGTATAGCAACTAATGCCTATTAAATTGTCATTTATCAGTTGTGGAAACAGTTTTTTATAGGCGCTAATATCATTGCTGGTATTTGATAGGTCTATCTTATTCTTTACCGCCAAAACAGGACTGTCTCCACCCAAAACATTGATAATATTGAGCCAATAATAAAAATCATCAAAACGTAAATCTTTGCGTACTTCGGTCAAAAACACATAGAGCGAGCGTTTGGTTAAGAACAATTGATGCATAGAATGGTAAATCTCTTGTCCGCCAAAGTCCCAAATATTAAAACGAAAATCCTTAGGCGTTTTTGTTTTATCTTTAGGTATTATCCATTTGAGGATATCAATGCCTTCGGTTGATTTTTCATTTGCGTCAAATTTAAAATTATCTCCCCGTAGTAATGCTTTTGCTATGGTGCTTTTGCCGGCACGCTCTTCGCCCACCAAAATCAGCTTGGCTTCATATAAATAATCTGTCCCTTCTTCCTTTTTCTTTTTAAAATAATTGCAAATAGCCTCTTTACCTTGTTTTACAATTTCTATAGGTGGTTCTTGGAGAGGGTTGTCGTATAAAGTTATATGGTCTTTGCCCCAAAAAGTATTTTTCCACTGAATATCCATATTGGGGAAATCACAAATCCATTCAGGAAGTACTTTTATTGGATTTTTCTGTAACCCAAGTTGTTTAAGCTGTTTTAAATCATGTAAAGCTGAAATATCTGTGATTTGATTATTCTTTAAATCAAGTGTTTCCAGTTGTTTTAAATAACTTAAAGTAGAAATGTCTATGAGTCGATTATTGCTTAAATAAAGTGCTGTCAGCTGTTTTAACTGACTTAAAACAGAAATATCTGTGAGTTGATTCTTGCTTAAATTAAGTGTTGTAATTTGTTTTAAGTGACTTAAAGCAGAAATATCTGTAAGTTGATTACCATTCAAATAAAGTGTTCTAATCTGTTTTAACTGACTTAAAATTGAAATATCTGTAAGTTGATTAAGACTCAAATCCAGTATTTCCACATTTTGAAATGCTTTAATGCTATTTGGTAATCTTTTTAACTCAAAATCACTTATCTTTAACCCAACAATTTCACCAACATTATTTATAGTATATGTTGCTAATTTGTCACTTTTCCAATAGATAATTTCCTCTATTGGTACTTCTGTGAAGGTGGTATCTAATTCTTTTTCTAAAGCAATTATCAATTCAGGTTTTTCCATATTTTTTCGTTTTTGGTATAATATAAGAAGAAAATAGATTATTTTTTCTTTACAACATTCTTATGTAGGTTTTAAAGCCGGTTCCAATGGCAAAATGTTCCTCAGTAATCTGCTACTAAATTAGATAACAATTCTAATTCTATCATCAGCGGAGAATCAGGTTTTGTGGTTTCATCCGTTAATGCTAAAAGTTCTTCAACACGATTAACCGCCCAATTATATTGTGTTTTATTTGCTATATACTTCATAAGGCTAGTTTTCAAATGTTTTTATATCATCTTTCATCTAATATGCGTCCAAATCACATTGCATCTAACCATTCTATATTTCTTTTATTCATTTCTTCTTGGGTAATTGTTTTTTGATTTTTAATGTCTTGTTCACTCATTTCAAGCATTTGCTTTTGCTCATCTGTTAATGTAGCCATTTCCAAATCAAATGATGCAGATGAAATCAATTGCTCCAAAGCCATCAAAAAATCTTTATTATCAATTGCCTGTATTTTATCAACCAAACTATTTCTTATACTTTCAACTGTTGCCATTTAATGATATATTTGTTTTACAAATATCCGAAAATTAATTGAATTTTCCGAATATGATTTTTCACTTTACTAAAAAAGCCACCCAATTTCTTGGATAGCTTTTCGTTTTATTAAGAGAAAAATTATTTAATTTTTTAGTTTAATACCAAAGAAGAACATTCTTGGAAGTCCCGGACCATAAACATAACCGGCATCACGGTTAAGTCCTGCATCAAAGTCATCTTGATATTGGTTTAATACGTTTTTAGCACCGGCAAAGAATACCAGCTTTCTATCATGTTTAATATCAATATGGTACTCTATTTTTGTTCCTAAATCAAAGAAATTAGGACTCTCTTTAATGATGGTTCTTTCTGTATCAGGATCTACCATATGAGGCACTTTCATGCTTCCGGTAAATGTTCCGTTTAAAGAAAGTTCCCAATGGTGAGATGGATTATAAGTACAAACGATATAACCATAGTTGTCAGGAGTACGCAAAATATTCTTGGTTTCAATTACCTCTGAACCATCTTCTGACGCCCAAACCTCTTCATTCTTATCGTATTTTGATTGTTGAAGTGTCCAACCCAATGTGAAATTTAGATTATTGGATGGTGCTAATTTTCCTTCAATGTTTAATCCATATACTTTGGCTCCACTTCCATTTGTTCTTTCTAAGAAAGCATTTCCTTCATTATCTATCTCAATGGTTTTAACAAATGCATCTTGTAAAATGGTATAAAATCCATCTACTAAAATATAGGTTTGCCATTCACCAAACATATTGGTATTATCAATTGACAAACTGAATGATTGTGAACGCTCTTCTTTTAAATCATCACTATTTCGAGTTAAAATAGTCTGGGCTCCTGCCACTTCAATATGCAAGTCTTCATCAAAAACCTGAGGAGCTCTAAATCCTTGTGCATAAGACAATCTCAATTGTGTTGTTCCGGTAATATCCGCTAAGAAACTGGCTCTTGGGCTTACAATCATTTTATCCATTAAGCTATGCTTATCCATTCTAACCCCTGCTTTAAAACGAATAGCATTCATATTCCACTCATTTTCTACAAAAGCCCCTAAGTTAGTATATTCTTGAGCTATAATAGGCACTGAATTATTTTCTTCATACTGAATTTTATTGTCATGCAAATCAGAATAAGTATATTCTACCCCTCCTACTAAAGTTGATTTAGCAAAAAGTAACTTGTTAAAATAACCGGTATATTGTGCACCCGCAACATTGGTGATTTCATCTGTTACGCCATAAGCATTCATATCTTGCTCTACACCATAATAAGAATGGCGATTAATTTTTTGCAAACTATTAAATAATGAAACATGATGTTTATAATCCTTACTTAACCAATCATACGTAGCTGAACCTCCATTTACACTGGTTCTGATTTGCTCGGCAATATCGGTTTGGTGAGGTTGTAATTCAAATTTATTTCCACCACGACGAAATTCGCCTAAATGGTGATATTCCATTTTAATTTTGTTGTATTGATTAAAACGATGGAAAGCACGTGCCCCAAAACTACCGGCTTCAATAGCTGAAATCTCTGAAAAATCATCTTTAGTTTCTGCAATACCATCACCGTCAGCATCCCACATATCATCAGGATTACTATTAAAATGATCCCTGTTTCTATATTGAGCAAAAAGATATAATCCTGTGTTATAGTCTTTTGAGATGTATGAATTGTTAAATGTAAACAAATCATCCTGAGAATCTTTACTTAATATTCCTTTGGAATAAGTGGCTTCAAAAGTTCTTTTGGTTGGTTCTTTGGTAATCACGTTTACTGTTCCTGCAATGGCATTTCCTCCATATAATACAGAACCACCACCACGAACAACTTCAATACGATCTATCATGCTTGCCGGCACTTGATCCAATCCATATACACCTGCCAAACCGCTCATAATTGGATGACCGTCAATAAGAATTTGTGTGTAAGGCCCTTCCAAACCATTCATTCGCAATTGTGTAAAACCACAGTTCTGACAATCGGTTTCTACTCTTAATCCCGGTTGGAAATTCAAACCTTCCGCCAAATTAATGGATTGTGTTTTTGCCAACATTTTAGCACCCAATACATTTACAATACTGGTAGCTTCTTTTCTATTTTTCTTATTTCTGTCGGCAGTTACCACAACACCCTCAACATTAATAAAGTCCTGCTTCAACTCAAAATTCACCTCTGTAGAAACTCCTTTTTTAAACACCACTTCTTTTTCTTGTGATTTATACCCTACTGATTGAGTAGTTACAATATGTTTTCCTTCAGGCACATCTACAATCATATAATGTCCTGTTTCATCTGTAGCTACCCCTATATTGGTTCCTTTAATAATGATATGAACAAACGGCAAACGTTCTCCTGTGTCTTTATCAATCACATGCCCATAAATATTGGCATCCGATAGGTTCTTTTGTGGAATATCAATATGACTTTGTTGTCCTTGTGTTTGAAATGATAGTAAACACATTAAAAGTACAATACTACTAACTACTTTTTTCATGTTAATTCATTTTTTAATATTTAATTATTTTATTTATTTGCTATTGGTTATTGGCCTTTAGCTTTTAGTTCAATTAAGAATTAATAATTAGGAATTATTTTGCTATCCCACCACTTCGACTCCGCTCAGTGACCGGCTAACGCACTTCGAGCTTCCGACCTCATTTATCATTCATCATTCACAATTTATAATTCACCATTCATAATTCTTCTCCTTTTTCAAGAATTTTTGCAAACTTATAAATATTTTTTGATTAATCAATAATAATTTTAAGTAAACTTAAATATTTTGTTAAGGATAAGGCTGAAAAATCTATTTTAGGGAAAATCTAAACAAAGTAAATAGTATATTGTTATTATGATTAATTTTGCATTGAATTACAAAGGGTATTTTTAAAATATCTACATTATAAAAAAACAGAAAAAAACATGTCAGAAAGTAATCATATTATCAACGAAGTGGCTAAATCCGAATATAAGTACGGATTTGTTACGGATGTTGAGTCTGAAACCATACCTAAAGGTTTGAGTGAAGATACTGTACGATTGATATCTCAAAAAAAAGGAGAACCCAAATGGTTATTGGAATATCGTTTGAAAGCCTTTAAACATTGGTTAACCATGGAAGAGCCTGATTGGGCACACCTAAAATATCCTGTTATTGATTTTCAGGATATTATCTATTATTCAGCACCTAAAAAGAAAAAACAATTAGAAAGTTTGGATGAGGTTGACCCTGAATTATTGGATACATTTAATCGCTTGGGGATATCGTTAGACGAACAAAAGAAATTAACCGGCGTAGCGGTAGATGCCGTAATGGATAGTGTATCCGTAAAAACCACATTTCAAGAAACATTAAAAGAAAAGGGTATTATTTTTTGCTCTTTCAGTGAAGCGGTAAAAAATCATCCCGAATTAGTGAAAAAATATTTAAGCAGCGTAGTGCCGGCTAAAGATAATTTCTTTGCCTGTTTAAACTCCGCTGTATTTTCTGATGGCTCTTTCTGCTATATTCCTAAAGATGTACGTTGTCCGGTGGAACTTTCCACTTATTTTAGGATTAATGCAGCTAATACCGGACAGTTTGAACGAACCTTGATTGTTGCCGATGAGGGCAGTTATGTGAGTTATCTTGAAGGTTGTACGGCACCTATGCGTGACGAAAATCAACTGCATGCTGCTGTAGTGGAAATTGTTGCCCTGAAAGATGCAGAAGTAAAATATTCTACTGTCCAAAACTGGTATCCCGGCGACAAAGAAGGGAAAGGTGGTATTTACAACTTCGTAACCAAAAGAGGTGTTTGCAAAGGCAGTCGCTCAAAAATTTCGTGGACACAAGTGGAAACAGGCTCGGCAGTTACATGGAAATATCCTAGCTGCGTATTGCTTGGCGATTATGCGGTTGGCGAATTTTATTCTGTTGCCGTAACCAATAATTTTCAGCAAGCTGATACCGGCACAAAGATGATTCATTTGGGAAGAAATACCAAAAGCACCATTATATCTAAAGGAATATCCGTAGGAAAAAGCAATAACAGCTATCGCGGGTTGGTAAAAATATTACCCAAAGCAGTTAATTCAAGAAATTACTCTCAATGTGATTCTTTGCTTATTGGCGACAAGTGTGGTGCACATACATTTCCTTACATTAAAACACACAACCAATCTTCGATTGTAGAACATGAGGCTACTACCTCAAAAATATCGGAAGATCAATTGTTTTATCTCAGACAAAGAGGGATTGACGAAGAAAATGCCATTAGCATGATTGTTAATGGATATGCCAAAGAAGTATTAAAAAAACTGCCTATGGAATTTGCCGTAGAAGCTCAAAAATTATTATCCATTAGCTTGGAAGGCAGTGTGGGGTAGTTTATTTGAAGACGGAAGGAAAAAAGTAATAATTAAAAGCCAACAGCCAAAGGCCAATAGCCATAGCAAAAAAATCATACAATGTTAGAAATAAAGAATTTAAAAGTAAATATAGAAGATAAAGAAATTATAAAAGGATTAAATCTTACTGTAAATAAAGGCGAAGTACATGCCATTATGGGACCCAATGGTACCGGAAAAAGTACACTGGCATCTGTGATTGCCGGTAATCCGATATATCAGGTAACTGAAGGTGAAATATTGTACAAAGGTGAAGATTTATTGGAAAAAAGTATTGAAGACCGAGCCAAAGAAGGTATTTTTATCGGTTTTCAGTATCCTGTGGAGATTCCCGGCGTAAATATGAGCAACTTTATGCGTACAGCCGTAAACGAAAAACGAAAATATAAAGGATTAGATCCGCTTTCTGCTGCTGAATTTATCAAGCTAATGAATGAAAAAAAGCAGTTGGTTAATTTAAAATCCAATATGATTAGCAGAAATGTAAATACAGGATTTTCCGGTGGTGAAAAGAAGAAAAATGAGATTTTTCAAATGGCAATGTTAGAACCGTCATTATCGGTATTGGATGAAACAGATTCAGGATTGGATATTGACGCCTTAAAAGTTGTATCTAACGGTGTAAATGCCCTTAGGAGTAAAGATTCTGCCACTATCCTTATCACGCATTATCAAAGATTATTAGACTATATTGTTCCTGATTTTGTGCATGTAATGTTTGAAGGAAAAATTGTAAAGTCCGGTGACAAATCATTAGCCCTCGAATTGGAAGAAAAAGGATATGAATGGTTGAACAATTAATTGATAATCAAAAGAAAGCAGTAAAGAATTGGCAGCTGAACTTTTGCCAACACTTAATCCCCAAAATAAAAGAACATGAGTTTATTCGATAATATTACAACTTACATTCAACAACATAAAACCTTAGCCGATACCATACATCAAGATGAGGTTAGAGCACAAGCTTTAACGCATTTTATGGAGAAGATGTTACCACATCGCAAATTGGAAGCGTGGCGAGAGTCTAGTGTATTGAAGGCATTTGAACCCGATTATAATATTCATCATCAAGAAGATATTGATGATAAGACCATTGAAAGTATTTTTGATTGTGATATAAATATTTCGCAATTTGATAACTATAAAACGATGAATGGCATACTTGTCAGCAATCATTTGTTGGAAGAAAAACCCAATGGCATCATCATAGGAAGTATCAAGGAAGCTAAAAAGCAATATCCTGAAATTTTTGCACAACATTACAATAAAATAACGCCTTATGACCATAATGGAATTACTGCTATTAATACAGCTTTAGCTGAAAATGGTATTTTTATTTATGTTCCGGACAATGTTAAGGTAGAACAACCAATTAGAATTGTTAATATCACTCATTATCAGCAAAATACATTTACACAATACAGAAACTTGGTGGTATTGGGAAAAAACAGTGAACTGTCTATTATTCAATGTGATGACACTACAAATCATCAAAGTAGTATTACCAATGTGGTATCTGAGTTTTTTATTGATGAATCGGCAAATCTAAATCATTATAAATTGCAAAACATCAATGATAACTCATCGCTTATCAATACTGTATTTTTTAAGCAACAGCAAAAATCGAATGTTTTAACCCAAACCATAACATTAAATGGTGGTAATATACGTAATGAAACCACTGTTTCATTAGAGGGAACGGGAAGCCATGCAGATGTTATCGGGTTATATTTAGCTGATAAAGAACAAAATATTGAAAATCAGGTAAAAATAAATCATAAAGTTGAAAAATGTACCAGTAATCAAGCATTTAAAGGTATTTTAGACGACCATGCACATGCTTTATTTAATGGATACATCTTTGTGGATAGAGATGCTCAAAAAACAGAGGCTTTCCAAAACTGCAACAATATTGCTGTTAGTGATAAAGCAACAGTAAGTGCACAGCCTTTCTTGGAAATTTATGCCGATGATGTAAAATGTAGTCATGGTGCTACCATCGGACAAATTGATGAAAAAGCCCTGTTTTATCTACGAACAAGAGGTATTAATAAAGACGATGCCAAATTATTATTATTCTATGCCTTTGCCGCCGAATTATTAGATTTTATCAAACATCCATTATTCAAAGAAGCCGTTGATGATATGATAAAAAAACGATTGAGAGGCGAATTTTCATCTTGTAATCAATGTGTATTGCTTTGCAATAACCCCGAACATCGACAATATTTTGATATTGATTTAAGTGAGATTTAAAAAAGAATGATGTAATGGGTTGGAAGTCCGAAGACGGAAGACGGAAGTGCGTTAGCCGGTCATTGTACTTCGACTTCGCTCAGCAACCAAGCGGAGTCGAAGTGGTGGAAAGGAAAAATTGTGATAAATGATGAATGAATGATGTAGGGGCGAAAGATTTTTCGCCCAAATAAACCAATTCAACGTAGAGACAGGGCATGTCCTGTCTAAAGACGTAAAAAATTATGAATTATAAATTGTGAGTAATGAATGAATAGGTTGGAAAACCAAAGTGCGTTAGCTGGTCGCTGAGCGGAGTTGAAGTGGTGGGATGGCAAAATAATTACTAAATTAATTAAAGTCTAATACCTAAAACCCAAAACCTAACACCTAAAAAAAGTAAAAACCATGAAATATTCCATTAGTGTAGTAGGAGCAACCGGATTGGTTGGACAAACTATTTTAAACGTATTAGAGGAGCTTAAATTTCCTGTAAAAACACTAATTCCTGTGGCATCAGCCTCTTCTACAGGTAAAAAGGTTTTTTTTCAACAACAAGCCATAGAGGTTCAATCCATTGATTATCTTTTGGATAATCCTACGGATATTGCTATTTTTTCTGCCGGAAAGGCTTTTTCGCTTCAATATGCTCCTTTATTATCTCAAAAAGGAACGGTAGTGATTGACAACTCTTCAGCATGGCGTAATCATGACGATATTCCATTGGTCATTCCTGAAGTGAACGCACATATCCTAACCAAAACGGATAAAATTATTGCCAATCCCAATTGCAGTACCATACAATTAATCATGGCGCTGTATCCTTTGCATCGGGCTTTTGGACTGAAACATATTGTGGTTTCCACTTATCAATCTGTTTCAGGTTCGGGTTTAGCCGGTATTCAACAGTTGGACAATGAGCGATTGGGTAAGGATAGCGAAAAATGTTATCCACATCCTATTGACTTAAATGTAATTCCTCAAGGGGGTGATTTTTTGGAAAATGGTTATACTGAAGAAGAAATGAAGTTGGTAAATGAAAGCCAGAAAATCCTTAATTTAAAAGATTTGAAAGTTTCCCCAACCGTTGTACGTGTACCTGTAAAAGGCGGGCATAGCGAATCGGTTACAGCCACTTTTGATAAAGACATGACTGTTGAGGAAGCAAAAACTATACTTGCTGAATTTTCCGGTATTTGTCTGCAAGATAACCCAACAGCAAGTTTATATCCAATGCCCTTATTCGCTGAAAACAAAAACGATGTGTTTGTAGGCAGAATCCGTAAAGACCTTTTCATTAAAAATACCCTAAATATGTGGATTGTAGCGGATAATCTACGGAAAGGAGCAGCCACCAATGCTGTACAAATCGCACAATATCTTATTCAACATCATCTTGTGTAGCTTATGACAATTATCGAAAAACTGATATCATTGCCCATACAATCATCAATTGTTACCATAGGAACTTTTGACGGTTTACATCAAGGACATATTCATGTATTGCAGCAAGTTGTGGAAAAATCTTATGCACTGAATATGCCATCCGTTGTAATCACCTTCAAGCAACATCCTGCCAATTATTTTTCCAGAAAACCAGTTAAGGTGCTAAATACACTGGAAGAGAAAAAAGAGTTAATGGAAAAATTAGAGATTGATTATTTGGTAATACTTCCTTTTGAAGAGATTTCACATATGTCCGGCGAAATGTTTATTACCTCTGTTTTGAAGAAAAATTATCACATGTTTCGTCTTTTTTTGGGATATGACAACAAGTTTGGAAATGACAAAACCTACAATGACAAAAAATTAACTGAATTATCCAAAACATATCATTTCGAATTTACAAGGGTGGGGAAATATTTTATTGGGGATGATTTGATCTCTTCTACACTTATTCGTGAAAAAATAAACCATGGTGAAATAGAAATAGCAAAACAGTATCTTGGCTATCCTTACTTTGTAAAAGGAAAAGTGATTTCCGGACAGCAATTGGGTAGAAAGTTAGGCTTTCCCACAGCAAATATCGAAATTGAAGAATCCTATAAGCTTTTGCCTAAAAATGGAGTGTATGCCGTAAAAGTAAATTTTGGTGGTTTGGAATATGGTGGTATGTGTAATTTGGGCATACGCCCAACTATAATTGATGATGCTTTTACCTTTGAAGTGCATCTATTTGATTTTGAACAAACAATTTACGGAAAACATATCAAAGTTTCTTTTATCAAACGATTAAGAGACGAACAAAAGTTTGACAGTTTAGAAGCCCTGTCTCAGCAAATTAAACAAGATGAAATTGCTGCAAGAAATATCTTATTGAAATAATCTTTTTTGATATATAAAAAAGAAAAAGGTGCAATGATTTTTTTAGAAATCTTGCACCTTTTTATTTTATTAAAGACGCCCAATTTGGTGGTTTGGGCTCACTCATAATTTATAATTCTTCTCCCACCACTTCGACTCCACGGTTATTGAGCGGAGTCGAAATGCAGTGGCCGGCTAACGCACTCTGGTCTACCGTCTTCCAACCTTATCATTCATAATTTTTTACGTCTTTAGACAGGCATGCCCTGTCTCTACGTTGTGAATTGGTTTATTTGGGTGAAAAATCTTTCGCCCCTACCAACCTCATCATTCATAATTTATAATTCAACATTCATAATTCCTCTACTGTTCTTTGCTATAATGTGTCATTGGTGCACCAAATTCATTTACAAAGAAATCATCCAAATCATCTGATTTTTGAGCCATATCAGCAATTTCTTTCAATATTCTATCACGATGAGAAGAGTATAAATCGCTAATATGTACTATATAAGATATAAATATTTGATTTTCAGATATTGATAGTCTATACGGTTCAATCTCTTGAGTCAAAATATACTCATATAAATCCGCTAACTTGGTTCTTGGCAATCTATTCAATGGAGAAGTTGCACACAGGTAATTATTGGCATGGATAAACAATCTGATGTTAGCACTTCCTTTATGGAAATTCCAATACTCCACACCTGCACGTGCCAATACCGGATTAATATCCATTTGCTGAATGGATTTTTCCAACATCACAGCTAATTCAGATAATGGTTTTGCTTCAAAATAGTTGCCATCCATATCTGTACCACAATTCGGACAATAATCTGTTTTCTCTTCGATAATTCCGTTACAACTTGGACATCCAACGCTTATACCGTCAAGAGAAATTTCATTGGCAATCTCCAATTCTTCTTGTAATACCGCTGCCGGTATAGCAAACCCAACATTATCTGCATCCGTAAATTTACTGGTAGCAATACCGGTAAGGTTTCCTTCTTTGTCGATAATCGGGCCACCGCTATTTCCCGGATTAATTGCTGCATCTGTTTGAATATAAGAATCTCCACCTAATATTTGATTAGGGTTAGATACAATTCCTTCTGTAACAGTAAAAGGCATTCCATAAGGATATCCCAATACCAAAACAGAATCTCTTGTATGACATTCTTTATGATGTGTTATGGTAACAGCCTGTTCCGGAGCATCCATTCCTTCAACTTTTAAGAAAGCTACATCTCTTCTTGGGTTAATATAAACTACTTTGGCTAAAAAACGGTCTTTTTTATTATTTTCAACACTTACATCCAAACTACCATCCACAACATGGAAGTTCGTAATCACTAAATCATGTTCTTTATCATAAAACCCGGTTCCTGTTCCTGAGGCTGTATTTATTCTATATATAGATTGTTCTAATTGTTGTATTAAATTCATTGTTTTTGTTTTTTAGTTTGAAAATCCTTTCATCATATTTTTTATCATCGCCATGCTATTTTTCATCTGCTCTTTCATCATTTCAGAGATATCCATTCCATAATCTTCCACTTCAAGATTGTCTTCCATTACAGACTGCATCCCTTTAAAAAGCTCTTGAGCCGCTTCTCCCCAGTTTTTACCACTGGCAAGTGCCATAGCATCTGTGATAGGCTTACTGATTTCTTTATTTACCAAATTATAGTAGAATAAATTATAAAACAAAGACAACATTTCTGTTCCTGCTGCTTCATAACTGCTTTCATTCATCATTTCTTTGATGGTATCATAACTATCACTCCAGTTATCTCTGATATTTTCTTTTTTACCGCTATATTTATATGGTACAAATACTTCGATGTTATACAAACTCTCAAAGAATTTTTCTTTATCATAGTTTCTTATCTTCAACAAATTCTCTTTACTCTTTAACAAAAGATCCTGAAAATTCATATCTCTATTATAAATCAAATCAATAGCATTTTCAATTTCTGTACGCAAATAACCTTGTGGCTGTGCATAAAACTCTAACTGTTTTAATGTAATATTCAACGTACACCATGCTCCTCTACCATTTCTTTTGGAAATATAATAATCTAAACGGCCTACATTTTCATCTATCAACTGCTGTACCTTAGTATAAGCTTCCTCTTTGGTTGCCGGTGACATTGGTTCTATTTTAGGCTCTTGCATGTGCGTAGCATCAAACTTCTCAATAAATTCATCGTCATATCTGTCGGCAAACAAACAAATCTCTTTTAGCACACTATATATTTTATAAGGCTCACAAAGCTCTAATGGACAAGCGTATTCAAATACAGCGTTATCATCTTTTAACGTAATATTTGTTAAATCTAACGGATTTAAACGCAATTCGGCCAACTTACGCATCAAAGGCACTTTCTTGGCATTTGCGATATTTACAAACGGACAAGCTACTTTAAAATCTGTATCTGTCAAAACAACATTTACAATAACTGACCCATGAGGAATAGTATATCCGGTTTCTGTTTTATATTTACTGGTAAAATCCTTGTTAATGTATTCGATAATAGTGGGAACAACTTTATCATATTGTTCATTGTTGTAATAAGCTACAGCTTCATCCCATTTTTCATCGGTAATGGTTGAAGCTCCTTTTTCATTTACACTTGGCAAATAAGTGTTACATTTCTCCATACTAAATATGTTTTTATGATTAAATTAAATTCTTTACTTTCTCCATACAAAGGTACATAAATAAACCATTTTATTAAAGATTAATTGTATGTTCACCAATTTTTAACATTTATTCGTGTGATAATATTTCAAAAACACCTTTTTCACATGTTCAAATGTTCTTAAATTAATAAGTTATCATAATCAATGATTATTCTTTTCCATTTGATGAAAATAGTAAAAATCTTTTGGGGAGTTGTCTGTTTGTTTTCCAACTAAGATTTCATTTTCGATTAGCAATTATTTTTTTCAATATCTTTATCACTGTCAAAATAACAATCAATCCTATTGATATGTCCAAAAATATCCATTTCAGGCTTGTTGCAGATGAACTGATGAATACTTGTTTTTCAGATATCATTGGATATGTATTCAACATATTTAAAATGCTGAAATTTTCTATATAGTCAAACAACATCCCAATTAGAGGTAGCAACCGAATGAATTTTAATTTGTTATTTGAAATATTGTCTGTTAGTTTGGTTATTAAAAGAAAAAGTAATATTCCATAAATGAGCGGATAAATCATATCTACTACACCTGATATAAACACCATTTTCTCTCTACCCTCAACCTTAACAGTGTCAAAGAGTTGTAATACGTCATTTTTAGTGTACGAGAAACGTGTGTCTAAAGATTCTACAGCTTTACCCGCTATATCATTTACCTCTGCTTGATATAAAGGAAAAAGGTAAGTCATAAAAAATAAAAAAAGAAGCCCTAAAAAGATAATTGTTATCCAACTTGATTTGTTTTTCATATTACTTAATGTGTTTGTTTTATTACAAATATATAGATTTTTACAAGGCTTTTTTATTCTTTAAATACCCTCATACTATAGATTTAATTCATATCAAAAAATCTATCTTCCTCCCAATACAAAGGATTATGCAAGATATAATCTGAAATTTTTTGAAAGACGACATCATTACGAATAATATGGTCGTAGAAACGTGTTTGCCATCCAAAGGCATATCCCATATCATTGGTATCATCATTATCACCTGTTAATATTAACATACCATGAATTCTTCACATTATTTAAAGTATCAATTTCTATATTTCTATTATTTGTAATAATTATAATAATAGAAGTTCTACAAATATACAAAAACATCCTCTTTTATCAAACCAAAAAAAAGTGCCCAAAATTTCTTTCAGGCACTTTTTTTATAAGGTTTATTTTATCCTCCAAAGTCGTCAAATGCGATATTTTCGGGTGGTACACCCAGATCATCCAGCATTTTTAAAACGGCTTGGTTCATCATAGGCGGTCCACATAAGTAATATTCTATCTCTTCCGGTTCAGGATGTTTTAACAGATAATTATCAAGGATTACCTGATGGATAAATCCTACATATCCTGTCCAGTTATCTTCTGGCATTGGCTCGGATAAACCGATATTGAACGTAAAGTTCTCATTTTCTTTCTCAATTTCTCTAAACTGATCTACATAGAACAATTCTCTTACTGAACGTCCACCATACCAGAATGTGGTTTTACGGTCTGTATGTTCTGTTTTGAACAAGTGGAACAAGTGAGAACGCATTGGTGCCATACCGGCTCCACCACCAATAAACATCATCTCTTTCTTCGTATCTTTGATAAAGAACTCACCGTAAGGACCTGAGATATTTACTTTATCGCCCGGTTTTAATGAGAAGATATATGAAGAAGCAATACCCGGATTTACATTCATAAATCCACCTTTCTTTCTATCAAATGGAGGTGTGGCAATACGTACATTAAGCATGATAATGTTATTTTCTGCTGGATGACTAGCCATAGAGTAAGCCCTGAAAATAGGTTCTGAATTTTTCATCTTCAAATCCCACATCTTAAACTTATCCCAATCCGCACGATACTCTTCTCCAATTTCAATATCCTTATAATCTACTTCTGTAGCCGGGATATCGATTTGAATATATCCACCTGAACGGAAATCTAAAGTTTCGCCTTCAGGGAGTTTTACCACAAACTCTTTGATAAAGGTAGCCACGTTATTGTTAGATACCACTTCACATTCCCATTTCTTAATTCCGAAAATCTCGGCAGGAACTTCGATGTCTAAGTCATTTCTTACTTTTACCTGACAACCTAATCTCCAGTTGTTTTGTTGTTCTTTTCTTGAGAAGAAGCCTTTTTCCGTAGGAAGAATAGATCCGCCACCTTCGTTTACTTTTACCTTACACATTCCGCAAGTACCCCCGCCACCGCAGGCTGAAGGTAAGAAGATTTTTTGTGAAGATAAGGTGCTCAATAGAGATGAACCTGGATTAGTCTCTACTTCATTGTCGTTATTAATTTTTATTTTAACTTCTCCTTGTGGGGTTAATTTTTTTCTCGCAATAAGCAGTATAGCAACCAAAACCAAAATAATGATTAAAAAAGCTGCAATACTAGCGCCAATAATTATACCCATATTGTTGTTTAGCAAATACATAATAATGCTTTATTTTTTTATTAGAATTTAATACCCATGAAACTCATAAAAGCGATACCCATCAATCCTGTTAAGATAAAGGTAATTCCCAATCCTCTTAAAGGTTTAGGAACGTTTGAATAACGGATTTTCTCACGTATAGCTGCAATACCAACAATAGCTAACAACCAACCGATTCCGGAACCCAATCCAAATGCAGTAGCTTGTCCGATAGATGAATAATCTCTGTCTTGCATAAATAATGCACCACCAAGAATGGCACAGTTTACGGCAATCAATGGTAAGAAGATTCCTAAAGAAGAATAAAGCGAAGGGCTGAATTTTTCAATAATCATCTCTACAAGTTGTACCATAGAAGCAATTACAGCAATAAACATAATAAATGAGAGGAAATTCAAATCAACATCTGCCATTTCAGGAGAAATCCATGATAAAGCCCCCGGCTTTAACACATACTCATTTAACAAATAGTTTACAGGAACTGTAATTCCCAATACAAAAGTTACGGCTAACCCTAATCCCAATGAAGTATCCACGGTTTTAGAGACAGCAAGGTATGAACACATGCCCAAGAAATAGGCAAATACCATATTATCAATAAAAATTGACTTTACAAATATATTAATAATTTCTTGCATAATTTTTTCTTTTTTTACGGATTAATCTTCAATAAGTTCAGGATTTCTTGAACGTTGTACCCAAATAATAATTCCTACGATAATCAACGCCATTGGTGGCAAAATAGCCATTCCGTTATTTTCATATCCCATATCATAAAAAGCCTGTGGAATAACTTTGTATCCCCACAAAGTGCCCGAGCCAAATAATTCTCTGAAGAATCCAACAATGATTAATATCATAGCATAGCCCAATCCACTGCCTATACCGTCTAAGAATGAAGGCCAAGGCTTATTTGCCATAGCAAAAGCTTCCAATCTTCCCATTAAGATACAGTTGGTAATAATCAACCCTACAAATACAGAAAGTTGCTTGCTCACATCATACGCAAAGGCTTTTAACACTTGGTCAACAAGGATTACCAAAGAGGCAATAACTGTTAATTGAACAATAATTCTTATTCGCGAAGGAATGGTATTTCTCAATAAAGAAATAATCAAGTTGCTAATGGCAACTACAATCAGTACGGATATTCCCATTACTACTGCCGGCTCCAACTTGGCAGTAACCGCTAATGCCGAACAAATCCCCAACACCTGTACTGTAATCGGATTTTCCTTTGACAATGGAGAGGTTATCAGCTTCTTGTTTTTGGCTGAAAACAAAGGTTCTTTCTTTTCCATATATCTAATTTTTTTAATCTCTTATTTTTTAATGTGTAATGTGTTTTTTTACAAATGGAATGTAAATGGACAAAACATCCGACAACATATCCGAAACACCTTTACTGGTAATGGTTCCTCCGGAAATAGCATCTACACCATGCTCAGGATTGACATTACTATTACTCACACCTCCTTTTACTACAGTAACAGAAGTAAATTTGTAATTTTTATCAAAAATGGTTTTCTTTTTAAATTGTTTTTGAAACCAATCTGATGTAATCTCAGCACCCAAACCGGGTGTTTCTCCTTTATGGTCAAAAGTAGCACCTTTTACCGTTCTGAAATCATGGCTTAAAGCAATATTTCCCCAAACGGGTCCCCAAAGTCCTTTTCCCATCAATGGAATAATGAAACTGGTATCTGCTTTATCTACGAAAACATAAATCGGAAAATGTGCATTATTATCACCTTGTGATAATTTATAAAGCTCATCTTTTAGTTTGATATCAAAGGCTCTGAATTTTCCTTCAACTAATTTATTGTTTTTAAACTTGCTGATGATATCTCCTTTGGTATTGACAACCCACTCTTCTTTAATCAAGTTGCTGTATGTTTCGGGTATTTTCTTCTTTTCCACATGAATATTGGCTGAAGCTAAAATACCACTCATTTTTTCTATTCGCTCGTTGGCTTCCTGATAAGGTTTAAGAAAAATATTAGCGGAAGATAAAATGATTGCCACAATAATCACTAATACACCTGCGTAAGTAAATATATATCTATTTGAAAACATATTGCTTAATTTTAGTTTGTTATAACAGCTTTTTTCGCTCTTTTCAATCTTCGGTTAATATTTCCTTTTACTACATAGTAGTCAATCAGCGGTGCAAACACATTCATTAATAAAATGGCTAACATCGCTCCTTCAGGATAGGCAGGATTCACAACTCTGATTAAAACAATCATTACACCGATTAATCCACCGTAAATGTATTTACCTTTATTGGTTTGTGCGGCAGTAACCGGATCTGTTGCCATAAAAATAGTTCCGAAAGCAAATCCACCCATTACCAAATGATAATATGGAGGAAGTTGTGTAAAATCAGATGTTCCGGTCAAGTTTAGGATATATCCCATAACTAAAGCTCCGATAATGGTACTAAATATAATACGCCAACTGGCTACGCCAATCACCATCAAAAATATACCTCCGATTAAAATCAATAAAGTAGAGGTTTCGCCGATAGACCCTGGAATAAATCCAAAGAACATGTCTGATAAAGACGGTATCTGGTCTATCTTTCCGGCAGCACCCAAAGCCAAAGGTGTAGCACCTGAGAAAGCATCTGCTTTTTCGGCAATCCATACAGTATCACCCGAAATATGTCCCGGATAAGCAAAGAATAAAAACGCTCTGGCAGTTAATGCCGGATTTAACACGTTCATTCCTGTTCCTCCAAAAACTTCTTTTCCAATAAGAATAGCAAAAGCCGTAGAAACAGCCACCATCCATAAAGGCACATCAGGTGGCATAACTAACGGGATAAGCATACCCGATACCACAACACCCTCGTTTACTTCGTGATTTCTTATTTGTGCAAAATAAAATTCTATACCTAAACCTACGATGTAAGAAACCACCATAATAGGTACAAATTTTAATGCTCCATAGCCCAAGTTTTGCCATATATCAGAAACTTCTCCATGAGAACGATAATGCTGAAAACCAATGTTCCACAATCCAAATATAATCACCGGAATCAGGGCAACAACCACCATAATCATCGTACGTTTCATATCAATAGAATCGCGAATATGGCTTCCCTTTTTGGTTACAGTATTTGGCACAAAGATAAAGGTCTCAAAAGCATCAAATGTTGAGTGCAATTTCTCAAATTTTCCTCCTTTGCTAAAATTGGGTTTTATTTTGTCAAAAAATCTTCTTAATCCATTCATTGTTTAAAATTTAATCATCAATTAACTCATTTCTACGCGGATTAAATCCAATCCTTCTCTAATGATAGACTGAATGTCTAATTTTGAAGTACAGATAAATTCTGCCAACGCAAAATCTTCTTCATCCACCTCATAAATACCCAAATTCTCCATCAAGTCAATATCTTTAATCAATACCGCCTTAATAAGTTGCATAGGCATAATGTCCATTGGAACTACTTCTTCATATTTTCCGGTAACCACAAGTGCTCTTGGACCTCCATGAAGATTGGTGTCAAGTGCATAGGTTTTATTAGGTTTAAACCATTTAGATAAGAATGTGCCAGAGGTTGAAAATTTATTCAATCCTGGTTTTATCCAACCAAACATTTCGTAATAATCGCCTTCAGGAATAACCGTTACCTGATCATGATAGAACGACAGATACCCATCTTTTTCTATCTTATTTCCGGTAAGTACGTTGCCACTAATGTAGCGCACATGTTCTTGTTTGATATTTCCTTTTACCAAGTTTTTAATCGAACTTCCTATATGTGTTTTGTAATACTGAGGTGTAGTAACTTCCGAACCTGTAAGGGCAACGGTAATCTCAGCATCGTATTTTCCGGTCAAAAATAGCTTTCCAATCATAATGACCATTTGTGGATAGGTGTACCAAACAATATCCCCTTTATTAATCGGGTCGATATGATGAATTTGTACCCCCACATTTCCTGCCGGATGAGGACCTTCAAAATAATTAACCTCAGCATGTTGTACATCCTTGTACACAGAAGAAATTTCCTCCTTTGCATTCAGATTCAAATGTACCTTTCCGTCGGTTAATTTTGAAAGTACTTCAATACCTGCCTGAAATTCTTTTTCCTTGCCTTGTATCACAAAACTTTGTTCGGTTGCCAATGGAGCAGAGTCGAACCCTGATACAAAAATAGATTTAGGGGTTGTGCTTGGATCTGCAACAGTAGAATAAGGACGTTGTCTTATAAATGCCCAAACACCACTTTCTAATAACATTTCCTTAATTGCCTCACGATTAAGCGAAGCAATATTCTTAGCCCCAAAATCTAAAGACTCAAATAGGTTGTCAGATTCTATTCGGATTTCTTCTAACACACGCTTGTTACCTCGTTTGAGTTGTGTAATCGTTCCACTTACAGGAGCGGTAAGAAAAATATCTTCACGATATTTGTCATAACACAACTTGGTGCCGGCTTTCACCTTATCACCTTCAGCAACCAGCAATTTGGCATAGCGAAGTCCAATAAAATCTGTAGGCTTAATCGCAAACTCTTTTTCGGATAACGTTTGAATGTTCTTTTCCGCTTTCCCAAAGAGCTTTATGTCAAGACCTTTCCTCAGTTTTATTTTTTTCGACATATATCTAATTTGTATTTACTTTAATGTCTGATTAAATGTTTAACATAAAATATTATGCATTTTTTGGCAAGAAAAAGATTTCATTAATCAACTTCTTGCCGGTAAAGCACACAAAATTAAGCAATTATTTTAAACCATTGCAATCACAACTCATTTATCCTTAAATTTTGTGTTGCTTTTACTAAAAAAAAACATCTAAAAATCACCTTAAAACATATTATTTCAACCTGATTTTTATTGTGTAGGCAAATTTACAATCAATTATTCATTTTTTTAAAAATTTTTGCAATATTTTTTTCTAAACTCCATCTTAAATTCTTCTTTTAATTGCCTCTAAATACAATGTTAATTGGAGTTTACGTTTGTTATTTAGAATTAGAATAAATAACAAAAAGGGACTTATGTAAATAAATACATTCTATTTTAATTAATTTGGTAATGTGGCAATGTGGTAATTTGTTAATGTGACAATGCGATAATTTGCTAATAATCTAGACAAAGAAAAGATATTACTAATTGCACATTGCTAATTATTAATTGAAAAAGGGGCAGGGGAATTAAACAATCAATTTTTTTAACCGCAAAGCGATGCAATGAGCGAAGAACTTACATTTGTCAGAAAACTAGTACTATATGCTAATTTTTAATGAAGTAAGCAAATTTTATTTAAAAAATAAGTTAAATTTGTTTTATTTTTAATTTATTTTGTTAATTTAGCGAGATATTAACTTAAAAAATTAAAATTATGAAAGGAAAAATTATCACTGGAATTATTTTAACTATTTTATTATCATGTTTTTATGGTTGTAAAAAAGAAGAAAATCATTTGTTAAATCATCAAAATGTAAATATAGAAAATGATTTACAAGTAAAAAACATGATTTTAAAATTTAAAGATCGTATGAAATACTTAAAACAGCATCCTGCCATTAAAGATGTAGGAACAATGAGTATTAAAGATGCTATTTGGTATTTAGAATCAGATTTTAATTTTACATATGGGTATGTGAATTTAGCGTATAGAAAAATGTTGACTGATACAGCAGATTTTGTAATTGCTGTAAATAATGATCAAACGGTAAATGAAATGGATGTTTCTGCATTATATGATGAAATGCTTACCCATCTTATTGATTATTATAATTCTGTCGATAATGGAAATCTTAGATTTAACAGCTTGAAATTAAGAGATATGGGTATTGAAAATAATATGTTGAATCTTAGGATTATTGCTTCGTTTGGATTTGCAAACTCAGGGCAGGATGGTGTTTTTGGTTCTAATGACTATTGGTATTATGGGTATGGGCTCGGTCATTGTGGTAACATTGAAGAGGGAGATGGTTATGATGCCGCTACAGAACTTGAACGATCCTTATTAGTTTATTATGGTCCGGGAGCAAATTTCGGCAATGTTCATATTTTCTATACTGATATTTTTGACACCACATTGGTGGGGAACGAATTTCCTAATCCTGCGGATGATGCATTGGATAATAATATGGATTATTTATTGTTTTATTGTAGTGAATCTGTTGGGGGAATTGGAGAGGATGAAGCCTGTTTAAACCCTGAAGAGATGAATCATTATCGAAATGGTACACAAGAAGTAATTAATTTATTAAAACCGGAAGGTAAGCTTTTTATTACTTGTGATATTGATGGTATAAATGAAATTGAAGAAGATGAGGCTATAATACACCATAGTACATATTTAAAATATGGAAAAAGGCATGTTGTAATTATTAATGAGGAAGAGTATTATCCTATAGATATGGTTAAATAAAGATTAATTCATTTCAAACACTTTGGTTAGTGAGTAGTTTGGTTATATTTTTTTCATCAAATTACTTCCTAACCAAGTTAATCAATAATTTAATTTTTAAAAGATATAATCATGAAACTACATGTAAAACCATTTATAATAACTGGTTTCTTCCTCTTTTTCACGCATATTCTTATGTCACAGCACACTTTTGAGCAATACTGGGGAGGTGTAGTTGATGATAAAATAATGGGAGTATGTGAAGATAGTGATGGGAACTTTTATTTGAGAACAATCACTCGAAAAACATCAACAAACAGAATTGCTTCCATTATAAAATTAAATCCTTTAGGAGAAATTGTGAATGAGAAAATTTTTGATATTCCAGACAGTTCCTTTTTTATTAACACATTATATGTTAATTCAGAAGATGATTTAATTGTTATTGGAAAAAAAGGAAAAAAACATGGAGAATATCCGGGATTTATTTTTATGAAATTAGATTCAGATTTAAATACCATCATTTATAAAGAATATACCATCCCAGAAAATTATAAAAATATTTATTTTCAGGATGTAGTGTTAATTAATAAGCATCAAAATTATGTTTTTGGGGGAGTTGCTAAGATTAATACCTACAACCAAACGGGAGATTATTATTTTATGGAAATGGATAAAAATGGAGATACATTAAAAACCAATATTTATCCAGATGAGGGGACTTTATTTATTAATGACTTTATCCTTAATCCGGATTCCATTAGTTATTCTGTATTTGGCAAATACATGGCAGCATCTTACTCTTTTCAAAAAGCAACAGTAGATTCTAATCTGAATATTACAAATATTATAGGGTTAACCCCAAGTTATGAATATAATGGACCTTTAACTGCAAAGAATTTTTCAGACTCAACCATACTTATTAGTAATTTTTATTTTACAGGCCCCACATCATTTGGAGCTGATTTGAATATAATGGAGTTGGATAAGGAGGGAAACATTATACAGGACTATTTATGGGGTAATGCAGATACTGCTGATTATGCTTTCTGGTATAAAAGCCTTGATTTTAAGACAAAAAACTCCATATTTTGGGGCGGAAATATTGGAATATATGGTGCATGGGATGACACTCCTCTTACATTTACACTTATTAATTTAAATGAAAATTTAGAGCCAAATTGGCAAAGGTTTTATGGTGGCGATCATCATTACGAAATTTATACCCTATTAGCTACTCAGGATGGCGGATGTATTATGGTTGGGTTAAGAGAAAACTGTGACGACCATACCAATGGAGAAGATTTTTATGTATTAAAAGTAAATGCAGAAGGCATGATTTCGACCAATGACTCACATTTTGAAGTGAGTGATGCTATTGTATATCCCAATCCCGGTAATTCAGTATTACACCTTCAATGTGGAGTGCCACATTTTCATTTTGAGTTATATGATAGCCAAGGACTGTGTGTCTATCATCAAAAAAACATATATAAACAATCGACCTTAAATATCAATCATTTATCTACTGGTGTTTATATATATCGTTTTTATAATAAACAAGGCATAATTGAACAAGGGAAATGGGTGAAAAATTAAAAAGCAAGATACAATATTACCTAAAACTTTCAATGAATAAAAAATTAAAAACTTATTTTGAATACTAATATTAAAAATTAAAATTATGAAAAATAAACTTTTATTAACATTTTTTGTTTTCTTGTTTGCATATTCTTTAAAGGCACAAGATTCTATAGATGTAAAACAGACAATTGCTCCGGGATATACATTTTATCAGTATAAATGTAGTATTTCTAAACGTACAAATGCTTTAGGGTATTTTTGCAAAACTAAAAGTTATTATAGTTTTGCTGAAGGGTTTAAAGCTGAGGCTTTAGGATATACCTCTTTTGCTTTGGGTTATAAACCAAAAGCTACAGGTAATTATGCTTTTGCTTTGGGATATTATGCAGAAGCAAAAGGAACTAATTCTTTTGCAATAGGAAAAAATAGTAAAGCTTTATGGTCACTTTCACATGCAATTGGGAATCATGCAACATCAAATAATTTAGGCGCAATTGCCATAGGACGTTTTATTACAAGTAATAGTGCGGCATCTTTTACTATTGGAGTAGGTTATAATAATACATATCGATTGGTTAATAATAAGCCAAGATCCTTATCTATAGGATTTTACAGTATAAAACCCACTCTTTTTGTAAGCGAATCACCTAATCAAAATTCAACAAAGGATAAAACAGGAAAAATAGGAATAGGAACTGATAATCCAAATTATAAATTACATGTTCTTTCTAATGTAGATGAAGATGCTAACTTATTCTTGCAACCTCAAAACTGGAAATCTGGAAATAATGCTAAAATTCTTTTTGGAGATGAAAACTATTACATTGAGGCAAGCCATAATACAGGTTTTTTATTAAATAGCTCAAAGAAAATTACATTAAAGGGGAATGAAATAAAGATTGGAGAAAATGGACCTGCATTATCAGGAGCATCTCAAACCCTTAGTGTCAATGGAAAATTAGCCATTGGTACTAATCATGTTCCTAATGATTATCATTTGGCGGTAAAAGGAAATATAATTGCCGAAAAAGTTCTGGTAAAATTACAGGAGAATTGGCCAGATTATGTTTTCGATCAAAATTATTCCTTAAGGTCGTTATACGACATAGAATCTTATATTTTATCTCATAAGCATTTACCCAATATACCTTCAGCAAAAGAAATAAAAGAAGAAGGAGTTGATGTGGGAACAATGAATGCTAAATTATTAGAAAAAATAGAAGAATTAACATTGTATATGATTCAGTTGAAAAAAGAAAATGAAGCACTAAAATATCGTATTGAGAAACTGGAAAGTAAATAGTACCTGTAAAAAAACATCTGATAATTAAGTTCTTTTTTGTAGGTGTTACGGTGTAATATATGGATTAAAAGATATCAATAAAACATCGTTTTTACAATTTTTTAAATTTATAAAATAACCATTTTTTGTGTAAGAAGAATTAAAGGTGGTAAAGTGATTAAAAGATTGAAGTTGAAATCTCAACTTCCAGTCCTTTGTTTTTCCAACTAAAAATATAAATAACTAAACATTATGAATATAAAATATAAAATAACCTTCTTATTTTCAATGTTTTTTATGTTCTTTTTTTCAGGGTTTTCCCAAAAAGCAACAGTAACTGTAAAATATACTTATGATGTTTCGGGTAATCGAATAACACGAAATATCATTCAATTGAAATCAGAAGAACCAACTAAAAATGATACTACAGAAATTGTTAAATTAAATAACTATCAAGATGAATTTACTTTTCAAGATAAAAATTCATTGAAGGATAACATTGGTAATCATCAAATTGTAGTATATCCTAATCCTACTAAAAGTATATTTTTTGTAAAAATCTCAGATGATTTATCATCAAAGAACACAACATTTATACTTTACAACAGCAATGGACAAATTATTTTACAAGAAAAAAATATAATCAATCCATTAACAAAAGTAGATATCTCATCACAACCTAAGGGGGCTTATTTTTTACAAATACATGTAGGTGCAAAAACGCCAAATAACATTAGTAAATGGAAAATCATTAAAGAATAGCGTTATGAAAAATATATATTACATCACATTATCCTTTCAAAATCAATATTGTAAGAATAGCAATAAAAACATATTTACAGATAATCGCATCTTTTTGCGCTTTTATCAATTAATTTTAGTCATGATGTTTATCCCTGTGATTTCTTTTGGTCAAGTAAACCAAGAACAGGGTGAAAATTTTGAATTAAGTCAACCGTATTCTTCTTCATCCAGTTATTTGTTTGAAGCTACAAATAGTATAGAACTTCAACCTAATTTTGAATATACACCGGCAAATCAGCATTTTTTCAATACCACCATAAATCCTTTTTTGATTTTTCCTCCTACTGAAGGGGAAAATGGCGGACCTAACCCAGAAGATAATGGAGTGGTAGGAAGTATTCCGGGTACGTTTGATGTAAAAGAAACAGGAGCCGCTTCATATGTTATTCCAATAGATATTCCAGAAGGAAGAGTAAGTATGACTCCAGATATCTCACTTGTATATAACAGTCAAAGTTTACAAAATGGTATTATACCTAAGGGTTGGCAAATAGGTGGACTAAGTGCTATTAATCGTACACCATATACTCAATATATTAATGAAGATACACATACGATAAGCCTTTCTGATGAAGACCAATTGATGATAGATGGAGTATATCTTATTAAGCAAGAAAATGGGGAATATAAAACAGAACAAGTAAGTGGTACGAAAATTATTCCATATGCAAATGATATTAATAAGGGATTTATTGTTAAAAAGAAAGATGGGTTGATTTATGAATATGGTAGAAATGAAAATTCTAGACTGTTATTACAGAATAATAACACTGCAATAACATGGTATGTTAATCGTATCACAGACAGACAAGGTAATTATATTGATTTTAATTATTATAATGATGTTTCAAATGGATTTATAACGATAAAATCTATTAAATATACAGGAAATAGTAAATCTAATAAATTACCTTTTTATGAAATTCAATTTTCATATATAAATGATTTACATAGTGCAAAAAAGTATTTCCCTTTTGCATCCGGTAATTTTTCAAGAAATATGAAAATATTAAACAATATTAGTATTATTTATTTGCCGGATAATACCTTATTAAAAGAATATTCTTTAAAGTATGAAAAAATATATGGCGAACTATATTTAGCTGAGATTTTGTTAAAAAGTGGTGATGGAAGTAAGAAATATAACCCTACAAGATTTGACTTCAAGTCCACAATTCCCAAACTTTTGCCTCACGAAAATATAGTTCATAAAGACACATTATATGATTGGGTGAAAATTCATTCTTTTAATGCTAATATCAATTCTGATGGCTATCAAGACTTGATTTTCATTAAAAACAATAAAGAAAGTTATCGTTATGATATTGAAATTCATGTAAATTCTTCTATGATATATAAACATCCTTCAGATTCCTCTCCTCCATTTATTCGCAGAACGTTTAGTACAGATATTGGTTTTACAGATAATATTCTTGATATAAAAGTTGAAGATATGAATGGTGATGGTAAGTCTGATATTATTTTCTTATATAAGAAAAATCAAAATATAAAGGGAAAAATATTTTATACAAAATTTACATATTTAGACAATTCGAAAGGTAGAGAAGAAGAACTTTTATTTGATCTTGAACTTGAAGGTCCAGATCTTTTTTTTGAAAATATTACATTGCCTTTGTATGATAAGTCAAGTTTTATATGTGCAGATTTTAATTCTGACGGATTAAATGATTTATATTTAAACTATCATGTCAACCCTGTAATATGTAAAGGAATGTTTATTTTAAGTGAATTAAATCATCCTTTTTCAAAATTTATATTTTCAGATGTTCAATATCAAAAAGCTGTAAATCAACCATTGGTAGGAGATTTTGATGGGGATTTAAAACCTGAAATAATTTTTGTGGGTCAAAATAAAAATACAATGATTCATTGTATTACAAATACTAATAATCCATATATTAAGCATACCAATCCAAACATTAATTTGTATAATAGAGGTAAAATATTTACAGGTGATTTCAATTCAGATGGACGTACAGATTTAATTGTTTCTGATAAAAACGGTCCAACAATAAATCTATATCATTCTTATGGGGGAGAAGAAGCTGAATTTTTAAAGGCTGCTACACAACATTTTTCATCCTCATTATTTAAGATGTTATTGATAGATATTAATGAAGATGGTTATACTGATTTGCGAAAAATTCATGTAGGCAGTTGTAGTAATTCACAACAAGAAGGGGAAAAGACGTATATCTTTGAAGATTATATTATGCAAAAATCAGGCGATAAATTTGTCAAACAACAAGAATATATTTTAAATTGTAAATTTACAAATATAAATGAATTATTATGTGGAGATTATAGTGGAAATGGATATAAAGGATTTATTTATCCTTTATATGATTATGTTAAAATTTTGGTGGAAGATATTGATGATGAAGATGATAATTCTGAAATCCCGATGAAAAGACTTAAAAATTCACAAATTGTAAATAATGTAGGTCTAAAGCCTGAGCTAAGTGAAATAAAAAATGGATTAGGTAAAAGAATTGATATTCATTATGCTAAATTCTCAGATGATGTTGGATTTAATAAATTAGCAAATAATATTACTTTTCCTGTTATTGATTTTCCTTTCTTTTCTAAAGTTGTTGACACGTGTACTGATTATAATTTAAAAGGTTCAAAAGGTGAAAATTCTATTCCAGTCAAACAAATTTTTAAATATAGAACACCTTTATTTCATGTAGGAGGAAGAGGCTTTTTAGGGTTTAAAGAATTTGTTACCATAAATCAAGATAATGAGGTTAAAACAATTGAATATAATAGTTATGACACTCAATATTATTTCATGAAAAAAGACAGTGTAATCACTTCAAGAATTTCAAAAGGATATCCTTTTGAAATTGTTAACTACCTTAGCAAAAGTTATAATTCATATAAAGTAGAACCTATAAGAAATCAAAAAAAGCGTTTTTTTGTGATGGTTGATAAAGTTACTAATAAGAATTATAATTGGAACGGGGATTTTTTGGGAACACAAGAAAACAGAACATTTGTTTCTAACCTGGAATATGGAATAGTTGATTCTACTTTATTATTGAGAGATCATAAAGATTTACCTGTTGGTAGTCCAATAAATCAATATGATTATTATTCAAAAGAACGATTCTCTTACTATGCTCCCAACGTAACAAATTGGGTATTTGGAATACCTAAAGAAGTAACGTTAGAAAAACATATACCTGGAGAAGCTTCTAACTTTATAAGAAAAAAAAGATTAGTATATGATATGAGTCCAAGTTCAAATTCATATACCTTATTAAGAAAAGAAATAAAAGAATATGAGGATAGTAAATTTAATGTAGAGGAAGAATATAAGTATGACGCTTATGGAAATAAAATAAAAATAACACTTTCTACTCCCAATGAACCATCATTAGCAAAAAGAGAAGAATTCTTTGAGTTTAGTGAAGATTTCCATTCACATTTATTGACAAAAAAATGGAAAAAGTTAGGTGATAAAATTTTCAGTACAGAATATGATTATTATCCTTCTACAGGAAAAATAAAAACTGAGAAAGATATTAATGGTTTGGTTACAAAATATGAATATGATGCTTTTGGAACATTAAATAAGAAAATTTTTCCGGATGGAAATACTCAAGTAATTGTAAAAAGATGGACATCTTCAGGTAATATAGATGAAGATTTTGCAATTAATTCTGTTTATTATACTTGGGAAAAAATCACAGGAAAAAAGCCCATAAAAAAATATTATGATATTATAGGACAGGAGTTAAGAGAAGTTACAATAGGATTTAATGGAGAAAAAAGATATATAGATTCTGAATATGATAAATTTGGCTATCTTTCAAAAAAATCAAATCCCTATTTTAAAGGTCAAAATCCTATTTTTACAACTTTTAAATATGATGGTTTGGGTAAAATTACAACTGCAGATGATACACATCAAAAGACAGTTTATACATATGGCAGTAACTATGTGGAAATAAACAATGGACTGGGGCTTGTTCAGAAAAAAGAAACCAATGCTATTGGTAAGGTTGTAAAAATTACAGATAAATCTGGTAGTATATCATATGTATATAATGCTTCAGGACAGATAAAAGAAGTTTTATTACCTAATAATCAGAAAGTAACATGTAAATATGACATTAATGGAAATCTTATTTATAAAAAAGATCCGGATCTTGGAGTATATCGATATTTATATAATCCAATGAGTGAAATGGTAAGTATGACATACCCGAATGAAAATAAAGACAGTTTAATATATGATAATTTTGGAAGAGTAATACAAAAAATAACTCCTGACTATGTCAGAACTTTGATATATGACAAAAAAGAATATGGACTGGGAAAAATCAGTAAAATCATTCAATCCAATAAAATGGAAAAACACTATATGTATGATCAATGGGGACGAGTAATATCTGAAAAAGAGAAAATTAAAGGAGAAGAATTTGAGACTGTATATGAATATGATAGATATGGAAGATTGAAATATAAAACTTTCCCTTCGGGATTAAAAACAAAATATACTTACAATGATTTTGGATACCAGAAAAAAGTTAGTCTTCCCGAGTATGATTTAGATATTTACAACCTATTATCTGTTAATGAATATGGACAAGCAACATCATATGAGACAGAAACCGGATTAAGAACAACATTAGACTATGATGCATATGGTAAGCCTAAAAAAATAACTACACCCGGTATATTTGAAGAAGGCTATACATATAACCATATTAAAGATGTAATTGTACAACGTCATAGGTATAATAATGGAACTATTGCAGATCGTGAATATTTTTATTTTGATAATAACATTAGATTGATTAAGGTTAAACTCAATAATCAGGTGTTAACCGATAATATTTCTTATTATAATAATGATAATATAAAACATAAAAATAATGTGGGGCTTTACAAATATGGAGAAAATGGATCTCCTCCTCATGCATTAACATCTACTGTAGGACAGGCTTCAAACGCAACGCCTATTCATAAACAAAATATTACATATACATCTTTTAATAAAATATTAACAGTAAATGAAAATAATCACTTGATAAAATTTGAATATGGAATAAATGATAACCGAAAAAAAATAACATATTTAAAATCAAATGATGAAAGCTACAATTATAGTAAAAAATATATTGATACAGGAGTAGAATTCATAGAAGATAATCAAACATCAAAGTATCTACATTATATAGGCAATGCTATTGTTGTTATGAATACAGATAGAGAAGATATAGAAGTATATCAAACTTATAAAGACTATTTAGGTTCTGTTGTAGCTATAACCAAACAAGACCAGATAGTCTCAAAGGCAAGTTTTGATGCTTGGGGAAGACGAAGAAATCCGGAGGATTGGTCTTATAATAATGTGAATGAAGAATTAATGTTTGATATAGGTTATACTGGTCATGAGCACCTAAAACATGTGGGGTTAATCAATATGAATGGACGGGTATATGATCCTCTTATAGCAAGGTTCCTTAGTCCGGATCCATATACTCAATTTCCTGAATCAGCACGTGGTTATAACCGATATAGTTATGTGTTAAATAATCCGCTTAAATATACAGACCCTTCAGGTTATTCATTAGAAGATGTTGCTTTGGGGGTAATTAATTTCCTTACTTTTCCCGCTCGACTTTTCACGGGAGGTGTTAACTATATTAATGATAAAATAAATGGGAATCCTGAGCCAACATCCGGTTATTTTAGTTCTGATTATTTACTTTATGGAAAAGTTAAAATATCTCCTTCTGAAATGAATAATTTAATTGCAGGTATGAAGATATTCGGAAGGATTAGTCCTGAAAAGAATTTTGCCAGGTATCAAGCTTTAAGACGTATTGCCATTATAAATGAACTTATGGAATATTATAATCAAGGAAAATTTACAATAACTGTATCTTATAAAAGTGAAAGTGCTCCTGATTCAAAAATAGCAAAAGCTTTCTCTAATAACGACCCTTTAGCTATAATATATGAAACCATAAACAGAGGAAGCTACGGCATGAGCTTTCAAGGAGGTGGTCCTAAAGGCAAAGAGAAAAAGAAGAAGAAAGACAAAGCGAAGGGGGATGACCCTTATCAGAATAGTCATGGGGAATCTGTTTATACTATGGAGCAATTTCTTAAAGCAAATGCAGGGTTGACAAGATATGAAATAGTTAATCAACGAGAAAATAGAAGTCAAACGGGTATAAATTCACAATTGGGAGGTCCATATATGAGATATGTTGTTAATCCACATGATGGAAGAGTACTTGATATGCGACATATGCTAGTTGTTGGTAATTATCCAGTTGCTGTGGGGAATTTATTAGAAGGTTTTCAATGGATAACAGGACAAGCAAGTGGAATGGATCCTCAAGATTTTTATTCGAATGAAGTAGGTTATCAATTTTATATGCAATATAATTCTATTTTAGATTTTTTTGCTCCTACTACTTTTACAAAACAGCTTGGTAATTTTTTTAATAATCCTCGAATTATTTACTGTAAATAACTATTTATGAATTCTATGATAAAAAAGATTATAGTTTTAATTTTATTCGTTATTGTAATAACAACATTTGGTTTATTCATTGAAAATAAGTATGCTACAAGTAAATCAAGTCGTAATGTGTTAAATTCTAAGAAGGTTAAAATTGGTATGGCAAAAAATGAAGTTCTTCAAATAATGGGAGTACCAGATAGTAAAATATTATCTTATTTTGAGAAGAAAGATACTATGTATTATTATCAACCACCTTTTGGAGCTTCAGCAGGTATATACATACAATTTAGTGATAGTAGTGGATTTGTAAATCGGATAATATTAAATGAATAATAAAGTTTGTACTCAGTCTTGAGGCTCAGTTTCTATTTCATTCAGCAACAAAATAGCGGAAGAAAATTCTTTTTAAAAATTTGTTAAATATATTGATTTTCAGTGTTTTGTAATAATTGAGATGCTCATTTTTCTATGAAGAAATTCAACGTCGGTACAAATACAGAATTAATTTCAATTTTTGTCATGTACTTAGAAAATTCATAAAAAATAGTAATTAAATTGATATCTTTGTCATGAAACTACGGCATGAGTTTTCAAGGAGGTAGTCCTAAAGGCAAAGAGAAAAAGAAGAAGAAAGACAAAGCGAAGGGGGCCAATTGGGGTACATATATTACAGGAGCCGTTCTTACTGCAGAGGATGTTTATAATAATTTTGGACATAATCATACAACTTATACAACCACAAAAGGTGTTGTAAAGAATATCTACAAATCAAATGGAGCAGTTCGTTCGGCAAGGGCTGGACAGTTTGCGACTACTTCAAAAGTTGTTAAATGGACTGGTATTGTGGGGACAGCTTTTATGACAGGTGTTGCTACTTATAACATTGTAGATGATGTATCACATAACAGAAGTGTTTCCGGTTGGGATATTGCAGATGGTGCTGTTGGTGCTGTTGGTTTAACAGGAGCGGGGCTTTCTTCTGCTGGTATAATTTCAAATCCTGTAGGTTGGGGGATTGGAGCAGGAGTAGCAATTTACGGTTGGGGTAGATTGTGGTTTGATTTAGGAGCAAAATATGGTCTCAGTAAATGGTATGGCACTAATGATAATAAATGGTTTGAGTAATCTATGAAAAATATATATTATTCTATTTGGGTAGATGCAATTGTTAATATTGAGAAAAATCCAAAACATAAAAAAGATTGGAAATTCTTCTCTATGGTATATATGACATTATTGAATGCCTTAAATCTGGGTGTTGTTTTAATGTTATTAGCCTATATTTTTAAATTTGAAGTAATCTGGGTAAGATTTACAATTTTGCCAGGGACTATGTTAAATAGTTTTGTCGCATTTATTGTTCAATTTGTAATGCCATTTATTCTCTTAAATTACGTCCTTGTTTTTTATAGAAATAAATATAAAGGACTAATTCAAAGATATTCGGATAAGAAGGGGAAGTTATTTGCTGCATATTTATTAAGTTCGATAGGGCTTTTTATTGCCTGTGTAATTACTTATATGTGGTTAAGTTGAAATTATACTGAGTTTTTATTCCATTCAGCAACAAAAAGGTACGAATATTCGTTTTAGTTGAGATAGGGAGATTTTGTAAGAAATGATAGTTTCTGTTTTTAGTTTAGAGGAGGGGTGTTTTTCTTTTATCTGAAAATATTTAACTGAAAAAATAATTTAAGAAACTTCAGTTAAAAGAAAAAAAAGAATATTTTTGGAAGTGTGTTATGCAAATATTTGAACCTACATATTACGTTTCTGCCAATTTTCAAAACCCATACTTTTTAGAAGTAGTTGGCGAAGTTGACAAAGCGAAGGGGGATGATGGTTCTCTTGCAATGGATATTGCATCAGGAAGCGAGACTGGATTTGGGCTTGCAACATCATTAAGATATAAATTAGAGTGGGAATATTTAAGACAAGCAAGAATTAATAGGGCAATATCAGGTGGTTTTTCAAAACCAATAAAGCATTCACTGAGAACTATCAGGGGATTTGGAACTGGTTTACTGTTGCGGGTGGATTTATTGGTGTTGTTAATTTTGGATTGTCAGATAGATCATGGGGTGATTATGGACAACTGTGTTAGACTATTTTGTAAATAAAGAACAAATTATATCCTCTATCGGGCAGATTATGATTTGATTTAGGAACAAAATATGGATTCAGTACATGGTGTCTGGTGAGAATGACACTAAATGGTTTAAGGAGTTATTTTATCACAGGAATATTCACAGAAAAGTATTTCTGATAGGATTGATTCTTCTGTTGGTTCCCCATTAATTGATTGGGATTGAGTTCAAAATAGATTTATAACCGATAGCCGATTCCTATTCTGAAATAGAAACTTTCATATATCTCATCACAATGATTATACTTATCCAATGGAGTGTATTCTATATTAATTCCTACGCCCAGTTCGTAATTAAATCTGCTCTTAGTGGTGAAATTTCTTTTTAACCCATATACAGGGGTGATATAAAAAGAGGGGGATTCGTTAAAATCGTTTCTAAGCAATGATTTTCCCAAAATATAACCAACTCTGAATCCAAAATAGTTTCCGGCATTATTGTGAAGGTCTTTGTATAAATAACCCCTTTTTATTCGATTGTAATACCATCTTGATTCTGCAATAATAGAGGGTAAAAAACCGAATTTTTTCAGATTAAAATTTTCAGCATAAATATCTCCAGCGTAAAATTTATACTCGATTTTTAAAGATGTGAAATCGCCCAATCGGAATTCATTACTAATGCTTATATTAAACAAACCCATATAAACGCTATACATGGATTGCTCTAATCTAATATCTTCTTCCTCAATAAATTCTTCTTCTAAATAGCTGAATCCTTGTCCTGTAACAGTGCTAGATATCAATAGTAATAATACAATAAAATATAACTGTTTATTTATCATGCGATTGAGGTTTTATCTAATGATTCTATTTAAGCTTTGAAAACGCAAATATATCTGTTTTTCTAAAAAGAATTAATTTTTTGTTTTTTAAGATAAAGAGCTTATTTAAAATCTTTTAAAGCAAAATAATAAAAATATTAAAATTTAGTTTATTTAATAAATGTCTTACTTGAAAAATTAACTGAATGATTAAAACCATGAAAATATTACATTTAAAAACAGGTGTCATTTCTTTATTACTTCTTGTAATATTTAATTTTGGATATGGACAAAAGAA
>PDWJ01001262.1_pt1 | contig 50384 bp, 46 predicted proteins | sample 1430881 | NCBI WGS metagenome assembly PDWJ01 (sample SAMN01162460, study PRJNA174530) | Oral metagenome, whole genome shotgun sequencing project. | biome: Marine environment; feature: Marine mammal; material: Swab sample of the gingival sulcus; isolation source: swab sample of gingival sulcus...
CGGGGCCCCAGCGGGTCAACGGCCGGAAGACGCCCATCACCGTGGGGGCGATGAACGGCGAGATCATCAGGACCGAAAACAACACCAGTAGGCCACCGACCCCGAGCAGCTGCAGGCTTTCCTGGTTCATCGAGTAAGCGGTGAGTCCTATGCCGGCTGCGAGCAGGGCCAGACCGGGAACCAGCCTGCGCCAGACCGACAACCGGGGGGTGGCGAATTCGCCGCGCATCGCTTCCACCGGGGCCGTCCGCGCCGCCCGGCGGGCCGGGCCGTAGGCCGCCACCAACGTCACCACCAGGCCCACGCCCAGAGTGGCCAGCGTTCCCGCCGGGGTGATCCGCACGTCGTCCAGCGGCAAGCTGCTACCGAACATGTTGTTGATCAGCGTCAGCAGGCCCATAGCCAAGCCGAATCCGAGGGCCAGCCCCATCAGTGACCCGGTCAGCCCGACGATGACGCCTTCGACCAGCACAGAGCGGGAGACCTGCCGGCGGCTGGCCCCCAGCGCTCGCAGCAGGGCGAGCTCACGCAGCCGCTGGGCGACGACCATGCTGAACGTGTTGGCGATGATGAAAGAGCCCACGACCAGCGCGATCGAGGCGAATACCATGAACAACGTGGTGACGAAGTTCATCGCGTCGGCGATCTGGGTTTTCTCCTCCTCCCGCGTCTGCTCACCGGTCTGGGCCGTCACGCCGTCGGGTAGCCCATCGGCCTTGACCCGTTCCAGCAGTTGCGATTCGGTCAGGCCGCTGTCGTCGGCCGCCCGCACGCCGATGCTCGACACGTAGGTGCCATCGGTGAATTCCGCCATCGCCCGCTCCGGGGTCAACGCAACGCCCACGAAGCCGCCGACACTGAAGTCGACGTCATAGGTCCCCACCAGGGTGACCGGAACCAGGCCCGCCTTCGGCAACAACACCTTGGTGTCGTCGCCGACCTGCAATTCCGCTTTTTCCGCNNNNCACCGCGTACACACCGTCGACGGAACGCAGCTGTTCCACGTAGCTCAGGGGGACGCCAGGGCTGGCGTCCCCGTCGCCGATGACCTGCACGTCGATATTGGCCAGGCTGCCGTCGACCACGCTGTTGAAGGACGAACGCATGGTGTCGGTGAACACGTAAGACCCGCAGACGAATGCGGTTCCCAGGACCACCGAAAGCAGGGTGAGGAAGAAACGTCCCTTGTGCGCCCGCAACCCGCGTACGGCCACGGTACGCATGGCGTTGCGTTGCCGATGGTGGATGTCTTCGCCGGGCGGCCCGCTTGCCGGGTTCTGCGGGGCAGCCAGGGTGGCGGTCATTGGTCCTCCTCCAGCTGCTTCATCGCGTCGAGGATGACGTCCTGGGTCGGGGTATCCATGTACCCGGCCACCCGGCCGTCGGCCAGGAACACCACGCGGTCGGCGTAGGAGGCGGCTCGCGGGTCGTGGGTGACGATGACGACGGTCTGCTGCAGGTCCTGAACGCTTTCCCGCAGGATGGTGAGTACCTCGGTGCTGGAGTGGGAATCCAGGTTGCCGGTCGGTTCGTCGCCGAACACCACCTCGGGCCGCCCGACCATGGCGCGGGCGCAGGCGACCCGCTGCTGCTGCCCGCCGGACAGCTCACTGGGCCGGTGGTCCAGCCGATCGTTCAGGCCGAGCGCGGTGACGATGCGGCGCAGCCAGTCCGGGTCGGCCTTGCGGCCGGCGATATCCAGCGGGAGCGTGATGTTCTCCAGCGCGGTCAGCGTGGGCACCAGGTTGAAGGACTGGAACACGAACCCTAGCCGGTCGCGGCGCAGCGTGGTCAGTTGCTTGTCCTTCAGTTCGGTGAGCTCGGTCTGCGCCACTCGCACGGTGCCACTGGTCACCGAGTCCAGACCGGCCAGGCAGTGCATGAGCGTCGACTTGCCGGACCCGGACGGCCCCATGATCGCGGTGAAACGCTGCCGCTCGAAGGTGACGGACACCTGATCCAGCGCCTTCACCACGGTTTCGCCGCTGCCGTAATGCTTGGATACCTCGACCGCTTCCGCGGCGGCGTGGGCTGCTGGTGGTGGCGCACCCAGGTGCAGCGTCGCGCGCCTCGCCGCGCAGGGATGGGTGCCGTCCGCGCTGTGTTTCGGCGTGTGGCTGGAATGGCCGTCGTACGGGTTGGCCATGCCGCGGTGGCGGCTGAACAGCTTGAGCACCATGAAGATCTCCTCGGGACGACGACGCCGGATCAGGCAGTCGGAACACTCACAGAATAGTTGCGGACCGAAGCGTCCGGATCAGGTATCACCCTGAGCGTGCCCTGGGCCGCACCCCGGTTCCACTACCCTGGTCGGGTGACTCTGCGCCTGCACGACTCCGCCACCGCATCCTTGCGTGACTTCGAACCGGTGGTCCCGGGCCAGGTCGGCATCTACATCTGTGGGCTGACCACCGACGATGATCCACACATCGGCCACGTGCGGTTCGCGGTCGCCTTCGACATCCTGCGTAACTGGCTGGAATTCGGTCACGGCTACGAGGTCCGGTTCATCCGCAACGTCACCGACATCGACGACAAGATCCTCACCAAAGCCCGCCAAGAGGGCCAGTTGTGGTTCGAGCGGGCGTACCGTTTCGAACGAGCCACCACGTGGGCGCTGGAGACCCTGGGAGTACGCCCACCGACCTACGAGCCGCGGGCCACCGGGCACATCCCCGACATGGTTGAGCTGATGAGCACTCTGGTGCAGCGGGGGCACGCCTACCCGGCACCGGACGGCTCCGGCGCCGTGTACTTCGACGTGCGGTCCTGGCCCGCCTACGGCGAGCTCACCCGCCAGCACATCGAGGACATGGCACCGGCCGAAGACGCGGACCCTCGCGGCAAACGGGATCCACGGGATTTCGCGTTGTGGAAGGGCGCCAAGGCCGATGAACCGCCCAGTGCCGGCTGGGACACCCCCTTCGGGCGCGGACGCCCGGGATGGCACCTGGAATGCTCGGCGATGGCGCGCCGCTACCTGGGCGCCGAATTCGACATCCACGGCGGCGGCGTGGACCTGCGGTTTCCGCACCATGAGAACGAGCAGGCCCAATCCCGTGCTGCTGGAATGAGTTTCGCCCGGTACTGGCTGCACAATGCCTGGGTGACGGTCAAGGACCAGAAGATGGGAAAGTCGCTGGGCAATTCGCTGACGGTGGCCAACCTGGTGCAGCGGGTGGAGCCGATCGTGCTGCGCTACTACCTGGGTGCGGCGCACTACCGGTCCACTATCGAGTACACCGAGAACTCACTGACCGAAGCGCAATCGGCAGTGCACAGGATTTCCGCGTTCCTGCGCCGGGCCGCCGGCCACGCACCCGTCCCGGTGGCCGGACAGGTGCCGGAGGCGTTCCGCGCAGCCATGGACGACGACATCAACGTTCCCGCCGGGCTGTCGGTGGTCTTCGACGCCGTCCGGGCGGGCAACACCGCACTGGACGCCGCAGACCACGCGGCGGCCGGTGAGCACGCGGCGGCGGTACGGGCGATGACCGCGGTCCTGGGGGTCGACCCGATGTCGGCGACCTGGGCCACCCGGCCGACGCAACGAATGGCCGCGGCCGACCACGCCTTGGACACCTTGGTGCGGTCCAGCCTGCGCCAGCGGGCGCAGGCCAGGGCCGCCAAGGATTTCGCCACCGCGGACAGCATCCGGGACACCCTGGCCGAGGCCGGCATCGAGATCACCGATACCGCCGAGGGACCCCGCTGGTCGGTTGCCGAGAAAGCCGGGAACTGATGCCGGGCAATTCCGCCCGGCGTGGCGCGGTGCGCAGGAGCGGGAAGAACACCGCCGGTTCCGGGGGGCGGGGCCGGGCGAGGCTCCAGGGCAAAGGCCCCACTCCTAAGGCGGAGGACCGCACCTACCACCCCGCTTACCGGCGCAAGAAGGCCGCCGACCAGGCCCGGCGCCGGCCGCAACGGCGTACCGGGGCGGCCGAGGAGATGGTGGCTGGACGCAACAGTGTGCTGGAGGCGTTGCAGGCCGGCGTGCCTGCCACCACCTTGTACGTCGTGCCGGGCGGCGCGGCGGATCAGCGGGTCAAGAAGGCGATACGGGTGGCCGGGGACCAGGGGATCTCGTTGACCGAGGCCAGCCGGGCCGATCTGGACCGGCTGAGCGACGGGGCGGTCCACCAGGGCATCGCGTTGCGAATCAGCCCCTACCAGTACGCGCAGGTGCCGGACCTGCTTGCGCGGGCTCAGCGCAATGCGCCGTTGCTGGTCGCCCTGGACTCGGTCACCGACCCCCGCAACCTGGGTGCGGTCATCCGTTCCGCAGCCGCGTTCGGAGCGCACGGGGTGATCATCCCCAACCGCCGCGCCGCCGCCATGACCGCGGCGGCCTGGAAGGTGTCGGCGGGGGCGGCCGCGCGGGTCCCGGTCGCTCAGGTGACCAACCTGGTGCGCACTCTGACGGAACTGAAACGGCAGGGCTGTTTCTGCTACGGCCTGGACGCCGGCGGCGATGTGGCGCTGCCGGATCTTTCTGTCCGATCAGGTACCGACCCAACGGTTCTCGTCGTCGGTTCGGAAGGCGCTGGCCTGTCCCGGCTGGTTCGCCAGACCTGCGATCAGGTGGTGTCCATCCCCATCGACTGGGCCACCGAGTCGTTGAACGCCGGCGTCGCGGCCGGTATCGCACTGTACGCGCTCGCGCAGGCGCGAGCCGCGGAAGAACCGCGTTGACTACTGCCGCTGCCTCGTCGGGCTTGTGGGGCAACAGGGCCGGAACTCACGACGGGACGGCTTGGCCCAGCCGGCGGCCGTCCTTGGTCGAGAACAGGTGTACGTGGTCGTGCTTGGCGCGCAGGTTCACCAGCTCTCCCTTGGCCGGCGGGGTGCGCCCGTCGACCCGGGCGATGATCTGCTCGTCGCTGTCCTGGGCATGCCCGTAGACGTAGGCGTCTGCGCCGAGCTCCTCCACCACGTCCACCACGACCGGGTAACCGGTCTCAGCCAGCTCCAGGTCCTCCGGGCGCACTCCGAAGGTCACCGTCGAATCGTCGGCCTCGCTGAGGACGTCGCGCTCGACCGGGGCGGTGCAATCGCCGAAACGCACGCCGCCCTCGGCCAACGGCAGCTCCAGCAGGTTCATCGCCGGTGAACCGATGAACCCGGCGACGAACACGTTGCCCGGGTGGTCGTACATCCTCCGGGGGGTGTCGACCTGTTGCAGCACACCGTCTTTCAACACGGCCACCCGGTCGCCCATGGTCATCGCCTCGATCTGGTCGTGGGTGACGTAGACGGTGGTGACGCCGAGCCGGCGCTGCAGCTGGGCGATCTGGGTGCGAGTCTGCACGCGCAGCTTGGCATCCAGGTTGGACAGCGGCTCGTCCATCAGGAACACCTGCGGAGACCGGACGATGGCCCGGCCCATGGCCACCCGCTGGCGCTGGCCGCCGGACAGTGCTTTCGGGCGCCGGTCCAGGTACTGGGTCAGATCCAGGATCTTCGCGGCCTCTTCGACCCGCTTGCGGATCTCTGCCTTGGCGGTGCCGGCGATCTTGAGCGCGAAACCCATGTTGTCGGCCACGGTCATGTGTGGGTACAGCGCGTAGTTCTGGAACACCATCGCGATGTCGCGGTCCTTGGGCTGCACGTGGGTGACGTCGCGATCGCCGATGAGGACGCGGCCGCTGGTGACCTCTTCGAGGCCGGCGAGCATCCGCAGCGAGGTGGATTTACCGCATCCGGATGGGCCGACCAGAACGAGGAACTCGGCATCGGCGATGCGCAGGTTCAGCGTGTCGACGGCGGGGACGGAAGCTCCCGGGTAGAGCCGGGTGGCTTCGTCGAAGGTGACCGTTGCCATGGTGAATCGTTACCCTTCACCGGCAGGTACGTGCCGGACGATCCGTTGTGGAGGGTGGTCAGCGCCGGCATCTTTGCCGGTGCAGGACACAACAGCGTGATTGTGCCGTGTCGACGGACTCAGGCCAAATCTGATGCTTGCTCAGCGCGGCTGCTTTGAGCGCCGCCCGGCTCGGTTCGGGTTTGGCGACGGTCTCACTTACCGTGGACAGATGCACGAGGGTGATCGTCTGGGTCGCTACCGGCTCGCCCACCGGATCGGGGAGGGCGGCGTCGGCGTCGTCTACGTCGGAGTGGACGACGACGGTCGTGCCTATGCGGTGAAGGTCCTGAAACCACATGTGGCGGGCGACCCGGAAGGACGGGCTCGGCTGGCCCGGGAAGTGGGCACGCTGCGACGGTTGCGCCACCCGGCGATTGCCGAGGTCGTCGACGCGGACGTCAACGGCCCGCAGCCCTACATCGTCACCCGGTACGTGCCGGCACCGTCCTTGCACCGGCTGGTGTCCGAGCGGGGGCCGCTGTCGCAGGCCGAATTGATCCGGTTAGGCAACGGAATGGGACAGGCTCTGGGCGCCATCCATGCTGCCGGGGTGGTGCACCGGGACCTGAAACCGGCCAATGTGCTGATGGCCGAGGAGCCGGTGCTGATCGATTTCGGCATCGCCCACGTCCTGGACGAAGCCAGGCTGACCCGGGCCGGCATGGTGATGGGAACCCCCGGCTACCTGTCCCCGGAACTGATCAGCGGGGCTGATGTCGGTCCCGGCACCGACTGGTGGGCGTGGGCCGCCACGATGGCTTTCGCGGCTTCCGGACGACCCCCGTTCGGCGGCGGGCGGGCCGATGTCGTGCTGGACCGGGTTCGACGCGGTGATGCCGACCTGTGTGATGTGCCTGCCGGGTTGCAGTCGGTGCTGCGCCGGGCGCTGAACCCCGACCCGGCCGCCCGGCCGCAACCGGCGGAACTGCGGGTCGCCTTGCTCGACCTGCAGTCCGGGGTACCGGCACCGATCGCCCAGCCGTCGCCGACCACTGCGCTGTCGCATTCGACCGAGCAGCGCGCCGTGCGGCCGGCCGCAGCCGATCCCTGGGCTCGACCCACAACGGCGCCGACCCGGACCATGACCGCGCCACCGGCGGCACCGCGGCTCGTCGTGCAGCCGCCGTCCGTCGTCCGGCCTGGCCGGACCGGGTCGCCGGCACCACCGCCGAGGGGTATCCCGGCGCGCGGCCGCGGGGCTGTTATCGTCCCGGTCGTTCTGTGCCTGTTGGCCGGTCTTGTTCCGCTGGTGGTCGTCGGCGTGTCAGGCGCGCTGGTTACAGGTGTGCGAGCCGTCGACGTCGCCCAGACCGCCTTGTTGCGTCGTTGGCACGAACGCGGCCAGTCCCCGCAGGATGCGGGGTGGGTCGCGCTGCGCTTGCCGTGGCATCTGCTCAGCGCAGCTGTGCGAACCGTCCTGCTGAGTCTTCCGGCGCTGCTGATCGGTTGCGGGGTCACCTACGTGGCGGCGGTCTCTTCTGGCGGGGACGTGACGCTAGCCCTGCCCGATCTGACGCCGGGCCCGCTGTCACTGGGTGCGTTCAGCGCGGGCGCCGTGATCTGGTGGGGTCCCGGTGGTGCCGAGATTCGCCGCGGTGCCAGGGCCGTGGTGCGTAAGAGCACGCCGGGAAACGCGACCCGGATCGCTGTCTGGGTGGTGGCCGCAATCGTGTTGGTGTCTACGTTGTCCGTGGTGTTGGCCAACGCGCAAAACCCCAGCATCGTCGAGTGGTTTCCCCGGCAGAGCCAACCCTTCGACTGAGCGTGATAGGCGGGGTTGCCGATTCGTAACGTTACAGACGTACCACGACAACCGGGTTTGGGTTCGACGGCCGCGTCAGCTTGCGTAGAGTCGTGCTGTGGCAACGACCTCCACCTCACGGGCACCGTGGACGCAGACCGTCGCAGCAGCCGGCCCCTGGCTAGGCCTGACGGCGAGGCTCGTCCTGGCTGTGATGTGGTTCATGGCTGCGAAGTCCAAGCTGCCCGACCCAGACGCCAGCGTGCGTTCTGTCCGGGCATTCCGGCTGCTGCCCGAGGCGCTGGCGGTCCCCGTCGGGTTGGGGCTGCCTGTACTGGAACTCGCGCTGGCTGTTTTGATCGGTATTGGCATTTTCACCCGGGTGAGTAGCGTCGTTACGGTCCTGCTGATGGTGGCCTTCACGATCGGCATCGCCTCAGTCTGGCAGCGGGGGTTGTCGATCGACTGCGGCTGTTTCGGCGGCGGCGGCCAGGTGGACCCCGGCCAGACCCGCTACCCGCAGGAAATCGCCCGGGATATCCTGTTCGCGTTGTTCGGCGCCTACCTGGTGTGGAGGCCGGACACCCTATGGTCGATGGACCGCCGACTGGGTCTGACCGGGCGGTAGCCAGCCCGCCGCCCGGTGCCCCACATCGGCGTCGCTGACGAAATGTCACCACCGCACGGCCGGAGAAGAGGACTTCGTTGAGTAGCAAAACCAAAGGCAGTCACAACAAGGCCAAGCTGTCCAGCCAAGACCATCGCGCCGCAGCCCGGCAGAAAGCCGAACAGATGCGCGCAGCGGCCGACCGCAGCCGCCGCCGGCGTCTGGGCCTGCTGTACGGGCTCGTCGCAGTCGTCGTGTTGGGGCTCGTGGTCGCGGTCGGTATCTCCGTGCAGTCGGCGCGCTCAGGAGCCAAGGACAAGGCCAGCGGCCCGTTCGGTGTGACCGGGGCTATCGCCCTGCCATCCCCGGACGGCGCGCAAGGCGGGTCGCAGAAGCCGGTCACGGTGCGGGTCTATGCGGACTACCGCTGCCCGCACTGCGCCCAATTCGAGCAGGTGACGCAGGACTACTTCGACAAGGCGCGGGCGGCTGGTGAGGTGTCGCTGGAGCTTGTGCCGATCGCCATCCTGAACAACCGTGCCGCCGGTGTCGACTATTCCAGCCGAGCTGCCGGCGCTGCCTACTGCGTGGCCGACTCGGACAAGGCCAAGCTGAACCAGTTCAACCAGGACCTGTTTCAGGCTATGCCGCAGACCAGCCTCACCAACGGGGAGATCCTACAGATCGCGAAGCGGTCCATCCCTGACGACCCGGAGATGGATGCGTGCATCACCGGCGGTCGCTACGCCAGCTATGCCGACGTCGTGACCGACCGCGCCAGCCAGGACGGTGTCACCGCTACCCCGTCGGTGTTCGTCGACGGCAAGCAGTTGCAGCTGGACGGACTGTCTCCACAGACCCTTGCCAAGGCCGTTGCCGAGGCACGGGCAGCGCGCTAGCGGCGTAGGCCGACAAGAGGCAGCCCTGGGGCACTAGGATAGGGGGTCAGCCGCAGCGGCTGGCCGGCCGGCATGGCGCAATTGGCAGCGCACCCGACTTGTAATCGGGCGGTTTCGGGTTCGAGTCCCGATGCCGGCTCCGTTGTGGCCGGTGATCGTTGTGGCCTGTGATCAGGTCACCGGTTGCGTCTCCAACTGCTTCAGCGCGTGCCGCACCTGCCGCAGGTGCTGTTCCAGCTGGCCGGAGTCGTACGGCTTGGTAGACATGCTGATGGACCCGGCCACCCGCTGGAGGGACACCATGTCTTGATGTCCCTTGCGCACCTGGGCGTCCACCTTGGGTATGAAGTCCGCCACCTGCGCCAACACCCGGTTGCGGGTGACCAGCATGCGCCAGTTTGCCAGCAGTTGTTGCGCGGTGGTGACCGACTGCGATGCCGAGTTGATCTCAGCCAGCGCATCCGCGGCTCGTGCCGAGTTCTCCTCCAGGCCGAGCACGGTCCCGTCGAGCCCGTCTTCGAGCACCCAGCAGAGGTCGCCGATCGCGTGGACGGCGCCCTCATACCCTGGAGAGCGATCAATCAATTCGGCCACGAAGGTGCCCATCATCGTGGTGTGCAGGCGCGCCAACGCGATGCGGAATCTCAGTTCGGAGGTATTGGCTTGCAGCTCGCCCATGTTGGCCACGAGGTTGTCAAGAGCCGTCGACGATTCCGCAACGGCGGTGGTGATGGCACGGGATGTCGAGACCATGGTCGGCACCGAACCGCCCAAGTGGCCCGTGGCCTCCTCGGCGGCCGACGCGGTGGAGTGCAGGTCCCGCATCGTCTGCTGCGAGCGCGCCGCGGCCACCCCCAACTGGTCGGCTACGGCACCGAGCCGGTCCAACCGGTGCATGAGCTCGTCCAGCGAATCATGGATACCGCGAACGCCGTTGAGCATGCTGGCAAGCGGCCCGGTCGCGCGCGGCCGCGCCGGGAGCCCGGCACTGCGCTTCTCCCGGGCCTGGACTTCGGCCGGTAAGGCCGCCAGGACGAAATCGACGTAGGACGGGTAGCCCGCGGCGGCCAGCAACTCGGTCAACTTGCCCAGCCCGACTCGCGCGTCCTTGTGCTTGTTGCCGCCTGCGACACGTCCGGCGCATTCGTGGCCGCGGGCGGTGCGGTACAAGGAGTACGCGGTCTGCTGCAGGTCGGGGCGGCACGGCTTCATCTGCACCGACAGGAAGCCGTCCCGCAATGGGGCAATGGTCGCGAACACGTGGTACGAGCTACCGTCGGCAGCCAAGTTCTGTACGTAGGCGCAGGTAGGAACACCAGCCAGGCACATGTCCCATACGACGCGGAACGCGCCTCCGGGCATATTGGGGTGCCTGACGATGCTGTGCGGGGCACCGACGAGCTCCTCCTGGGAGAAGTGCGACACGCGCACGAAAACGGGGTTCGCTCGCTTGATGATGCCCGCGCCGTCGGTGGTGGAGAAGCACAGTTCGTCCACCCCGAAAGTGTGTTCGCCCCCAGTAGGTACAACCCTGGTAGCCACCGCACCCCTAACTCTTGTCGACCCCGCCTCCGCTGTCCGTAACCCTACCGGACACGATGAGCTAGAGCATCGGGCGAAGAGACGATATGAAGCGCTCGCTCAACCGCGGCAGCAACCCACGCCGGTCCCACTCTTGCTCGGTCAGTTGGCGGCAGTTGGACAAGTCCATCTCGAAGATCGACTCCATCTGCCCGGCCAGCGACTCGGACACGACCGCCAGGTTGATCTCATAGTTGCCGGTCAGCGACAGCCGATCGATGTTGGCGCTGCCGATCGTGGTCCACTGCCCGTCGATGCACGCTGTCTTTGCGTGAATCATCGCCCCGGAGTACAGCCACAGGGTGATCCCCGCCTCGAGCAGCGTGGCGTAGTAGCCGCGGGCGGCCCAGTCGGCCAAGATGTGATTTGAACGTTCAGGAATAATGACTTTCACATCGACCCCGCGGCGCCGAGCGGCCAGCAACGCGTGCAAAATATCGGTGTCCGGGATGAAATAGCCTTGAGTGATGTAGATGCGTTTCTGGGCCCGGTTGATTGCGTCCATGTACAACGCCCGGACCGGAAACAACAATTGGCCGGGCACATTCCGGTGCGCGCGCACGGAGGCGTCCCAAGTCCGGGATCCCACGTCGTGCAAGACCGGGTGGCGCGAATGCCGATAGGTGTTCCAGAAATCGACGAACGCGTCGGCCAGCTCCCATACGGCCGGGCCCTGGATGCGGGTGTGTGTGTCACGCCAGCCGGTGGCGTACAGCGAGCCCACGTTGAAACCGCCGGCGTAGGCCACCGCGTCGTCGACTACGAGTATCTTGCGGTGATCCCGGCCGGAGCGCCGCAGGCTCAGCCCGGTTCCCCAGCGCCACAACGGAAACCGCAACAGATGCACCCGGGGGTCGATGTCGGCGTAGAAATCGTTGTCCACCACGAAGTTGCCGAACGCGTCGTAGATCACGTAGACCGCCACGCCCCGGTCGGCGGCCCGCGCCAAGGCGTCCCGGAACCGCTGCCCGTACTCGTCGCCCTTCCAGATGAAAGACTCGAAGAACACATGAGAGCGGGCCGCGTGAATGGAGGCTAGCATGTCCTCGTACAGGTCCACCCCGTAGGTGTAGGTGGTAAGCAGGTTCTCATTGACCGTGGTGGTCAGCGGAGCGGCGTGTGGAAACTCGTGGGCCTCGGTGCTGCGCCGCCGGCGTACCGCATCGATTCCCACAATCGTGCCGGCCACCGCCACGTGTGCCGCGATGGTGGTGGTAGCGCCGGCAATCGCCAGCTTCCGGACTGCGTTCAGCGGTGATCGGGACGGGCGGGGCACATCGATACTGTAGCTTTTGCTGTGCGGTATTTCGCTGCCATGCCCGTGGGTCGGCGCAGTAAGGGCTCGGTAAGCTGCCAACGATGGAGCCACCGAATCCGCACTCTGAAGCATGCGTATCAGACCTGTGTGACCGCGCCCTGGCGGTCCTGCGCGCTCACGGCCAGCGGATGACCCCGGCCCGGCGCGCGGTGATCGGGGTGCTGGCGGCAACCACGGATCATCTGGACGCGGAACAAGTGGGGGCGCGGGTGCTCGAACTCGCGCCGAGCGTGCACCGCGCCACTGTGTACCGAACCCTGGAGACCCTGTCCGAGGTCGGTGTAGTCACTCATGTGCACACCGGGCGGGGCGCGACCGCCTACCACCTGGCGGCCGATGTCACCGGCTGGCGACACCTCCATGCCCAGTGCCGGGTCTGCGAACGGATGATAGACCTGCCGGACGACCTGCTGGACGGTGTCGCGGCTCGCCTGGCCGCAGCGGGGTTCACCCTCGAGCCGCATCATGTGGCGCTGTCCGGGGTGTGCCAGCACTGCCGGGGATGCGGGCAAGCACGCCACTGACCCGCCACCCGCCGGGGGCAATCTCCCCGGCGCCCCAGGACGTGCCTAGCCGGGTGCGCCGACCAGCGCCTGCCCGAAGATCTCCCCAGGCGCGACCCCCGGCAGGATCGCGAACACCGCAGAACCGATGGGCGTGGTCCACTTGTTCAGCAGGTCGAGCTCGTCCAGGCGCTTCTGGATCGGTACGAACTGTCGCTCGACGTCAGCCTGGAAGGCGATGAACACCAACCCGGACTCAGACACCTGCTGCGGATCATCGGGACTGACGTCGTAGTTGTACGGGCGGCGCAGGATACGTCCCCCGTCGGTGCCGGTATTGGCCCGCCGCACGTGCGCGAACAGCGGAATCGCCAGCAGCCCGTTGTCATCGGTGGCCTTCAGGTCCGGTGTGGTGTGTACGTCCCCGCCACTGAGCGGAGTCCCGGTGGCCTGGGTACGCCCGATCGTCTGGTCGCGGCCGGGCCGGTCCAGCGCCGCCCAGCTCGCCAGGTTCATCTCGATCCGGCGTACCACCATCGAGGAGCCACCGGCCAGCCAATCCGGCGCCTCCTCCCCGCACCACACAAGCACGTCCCGGTCCGTCTCCGGGGGGTTGCCGACACCGTCGATCTGCCCCATCAGGTTGCGGTTCTTTGCGTCCTCGCCGTGGGTGCGGAACCCGGTCTGCCGCCACCGCGGCACGGCGAAGGGGCCGACGTCGGTGATGATGATCCGGGTCGCGTGCGACAGCGCCATCTGGTCGTTGCAGCCGATCTGAACGACCAGGTCGCCACCGCTCCACTGCGGCTGCAAGGCATCGATAGCGAAGTCCGGCAACGGTTTCAGCCACGCCGGCGCCCGGTCTTGCAGGCCGGCCTTGCGCAGTCCTTCCAAACCGATGCCGACCGTGATGGTGATCCCGTGCGCCGCCTGCACGAGCTCCGGCTCCGGGTCGGCCAGCGACGGCTCGCCCTGGCTCAACCGCCGGGCCGAGTCCGTCCACAGCTGCAGGGTGCGCCGAAGACCCTCGATTCCGGCATCACCGCGCAGATCGAAGGCGATCACACAGATGAACCGGGTGGCCGGGGTGAGGATCCCGGACTGGTGTTTTGCGTAGAACGGGAAGGGCCCTGGGGCGAACCCGTCCGCGTCAGTGGCCGGGGCCTCCTGGTTGCCGTCCCCGCCGGAGCGGGAACAGGACGCGGTCGCGGCAACGGCCGCACCCAGCCCGGCCGCGCCGAACAGGCCGCGCCGGGAAATCCCCGATGCGGCACGTGGCCCGTCCGTGCTGGGTGTGCGGGCCGTGCTCATTGTGTTATCACCTCTCGGTCAGTCGCCTGCCACGTCGAAGAACCGGCTCACGAGTCGTGCCCGGTGTCACCGCTGTCTTCCATGCCGCCGTGGTCCGCTCCGCTTCCGCCGTGGTTCATTCCGGTCTCGCCTCCGCCGTCGGGCTTGTACTCTTCCTCGGCGCCGCTGTAGGGCTTGGCCAGTGCGGTGAACTCGTAGTCTTTGCCGTCCTTGTCGGTCATGGTGACGGTGACCTGGTCCCCTGCCGTGACAGGCTCGGTCATCTTCATGATCATCACGTGGTCACCCCCGGGCTGCAGCACGTGCTCGCCGTTCGCCGGGACCACGAACCCGCCTTCCTTGGGCCGCATGATCATCTTGCCGCCCTGGTCGACCACCTCATGCAGCTCGGTGTGCCCGCTGGCCGAGGTCGTGGCGCTGACGATGGTGATGTCGGCGTCGGACTCGTTCTTGATGATGCCGAAAGCGGCGGTCATCGGTCCCTCGCTGGCCTTGGCCCACGGTTCTTCCACGGTCAGTGCGGTGCTTGCCGACTCGGTGGTGCTTGCGCCGGTGGTCTTGGTGTCTGTGCCGGTACTTGCCTCGTCGCCGCTTCCGCAGCCGGCGAGTGCGAGGGCTGCCGCCGCGCTCAGGGCCAGTGCGCGCCGGCCGATCTTGTAGGTCACGGTGTGTGTCACGAGAATTTCCTGTCTGTCGAAAAGTGTCTGTTCGTCGAAGGTTTGCGTGCCATAGACGTGGGAACGCACACGGCGTCGCCGTGGCGTCCGGCCTGGGACGGGCCCGGGGCGGCGAGGTTCTCAAACGCGGAATCGTCGTGCCCGCACGATCCAGGCAACGGCCGCGAGCACGACGGCCGCCGCACCGGCCAGCAACGGCCACCGGGACGACGACCCGGCCTGGGCCGGCTCGGTGCTCTGGGCGGCCGACTCGGTGCTTTCGGCGGCCGGTTGTGCCGCGCCGGTTTGCGCGGCCGTGCCCACCTGGTAGTCATAGGTGCCGCTGATCGGATGACCGTCCGAAGACACCACTCGCCACCGGACCGTGTACTGCCCGGTGCCAGCCCCGGGCCGCAGCGGTTGGACAACGGTGTCGCCGACCATCTTCGAGTCTGGCTGCACCCAGTCGGTGCCGCTGCTGTCGGTCACCCGAAGTTCCGCGCCGATAGGGATCACCTCCGCCGAGTACCGCAGCCGTACCTCGGTGGGCGCGGACTGTAGGGCGGCTCCTTCGGCCGGGACAGCCTCGACGAGCTGGTCATGAGCGCGCGCCGGCACCGCGGCGGCGAACAAGAGCAGGATGGTAGCGAGAAAAACACGGACAACCACGAAGAGGACCTCGCAACATGAACATATTCCGACGCCGCACCGGCCACGGGGCCGCGCGGTGCCGAGCTGAATAGGTGCATCGGTGGACGCAGTGCCACCGGTGAGCGGCGGTGCCGACTCAGACGCTGCGTGGAGGCCCGCGTGCCGAAGGAGCCCGCACCGGGGCCCCGGTGCATGGAACCGGGCAGTGGGCTAGCACCAGCTGCGGGCCGAAACCGACGACGGGCGGCGTCCCGGTCGTGGACGACAAGGCCACCCGCACGCCGGTCAGCGCCGCGGCGGTCGTGCCGAGCAGGAAGTCTTCACCGCGGCGGACCATCCAGGTGATGAGGACGACGGCGGCCACATGCCAGACGAGCATCGGCCCGGCGGACCACGCCGGTGTTCCACCGGCGTGTGGCACCGAGGTCAGGGCGGCGAGCCCCGCCGCCGGATCATGGTGGTGCAGGTGCCCGGCCGTGGCGTCACCGGAAGAGCCTTTCACCAGAACGCCGCCGCTGGGGAAGATCGTGAAGAGTACGTGGAAAGCGGTCTGCGCCACGGTCGCCAGTACCAGAATCCGGCCCGTACCGAGCCGGCGGCCGGCCAGGCCGGTGGCTACCAGAACCGACGTCACCAATGTCAGCCCGAACGCCAGCACCGATGGGGTAGCCGCGCCGGCGGCGACGTGCGCCGTCAGGCTGGCCGCCGAGGCCAGGGAGCCCGCAACACACCCGCGCAGGAAGCGATCCCGCGCCGCGGACCCTGAACGGTGCTTCATGACCGCATCATACCCACGACCTGAGCGCGCTCACGACCAGTGCCGGTGTCCTTACTCTTGGGTGAGAATCACTCGCACGATGCGGCACCTGTTCGTGTGGCATGTCACAGTAGTGGGGGTCAACATCATGCTGCACAGGTAAGTGGAACTATGTATACGCGGGAGTTGGTGCCGGTCGCACCCCCGGCGGACGCATCGACCAAAGTCATGCAGGTCCTGGCGAACCCGCAGATGCTGCAGGTCGTGGTTCAGCCGCTGATCGATCTCAAGACCGCCCAGGTGGCAGGCTGGGAGGTGCTGACCCGGGCCCACGAAGACTTGGACATCGCTCCCAGCGAGCTGTTCGCCGCGGCTGCGGCGATGGGGGTCGGTGCCGACCTTCACATCATTGCTGTGCAGGCGGCGTTGGAGTTGCGCTCGACGCTACCGGCCGGCAGCTTCCTGACCTTCAACGTGGACCCCCGCGCCGTGGTGAGCGGGCACGTCCAAGCGCTGCTGCGGGAACAGGAAGACCTGTCCGGCTTGATCGTCGAGCTCGTCGAGGCGGCCTGGCCTGTGGACCCTACGGCTCTGCTGGCCTCACTGGTCGACCTGCGCGAGCACGGCGCCCGCATCGCCGTCGACGACGTGGGCGCGGGCTACTCGGGACTGAGCCAGTTGATGGCGGTGCGCCCCGAGCTGATCAAGTTGGATAAATCATTGATCCAGAACCTGCCGAACGATCCGGCGGCGCAAGCGCTGGTCACGGCGGTCAGCCTGCTGTCCGGTACCCTGGACGCCTGGATCGCTGTGGAGGGCATCGAGGACGAGGAGCAGCTGCGTGCGGTCTCCGAGCTCGGCATCCCGCTGGCACAGGGATACATCTTCGGTATGCCGGCTCCGGCGTGGCCGCAGGTGGACACCTCCGCGGTGCGGCGAATTCTGCGGGCCGGGACACACCGGGCCCGGGACGTCGCCGATCTGATGCGTGATGCCGTGCCGGGGGAGTTGATCACCGATGCGCGCGGCCGCCCCGAATCACTGGTCACGTTCAACGGTGCCGGCTCGCTGGAGACTCACCCGTTGATCGCGGTGGCACCCAGCACCACCATCCGGCAAGCCCTGACCCGGGCGCTGCGCCGGGAACCGCACCGCCGGTTCCTGCCGCTGGTGGTGACCTCGCCCCTGGGCAACCCCCTGGGCCTGGTCGATGTGGACGCCATGGCTATGAGTCTGATGAACGAGACCAACCTCGGCAGCGAGCCCGCCTTCAGCTTCGCCCGGTAGCGGCCGGCCCGCTCTCACCGGCCCGCTCTCACCGGTGCAGTCTCCTGTCGCCGGGACCGGTCTGGCCAGGGGTGGGCGATCCGCTGGGGGTGGGCTGCGACGGCGTCGAGCCCGACGGCGTCGGTGGCGGACTCGATTCGGTCGGTGAGCCGCTGGACTCGCTCGGCGTCGGAGTGGGCTGGCTGTCGCGGTCCGGTAGGCATGAAGCCAGCAACAGGAACACCGTGACGGCCAGCAACAGCGCGACCAGCCACCACCACCACGGCACCGCTGTGGTCGAGCCGAACAGCAAAGCGGGGCGGGCCGGGTAGGCGGCCGGTTGACCCTTCCAGTGCGGAACCAGGTGTGGCCCCTTGCGCTCCTCGTCGCTGGGATCGGGCCAAACGGCCGCGAGCATCGGCTGGGCGCCCCGCGGGCCGGCGCCGGCGGGCAGCGCGGCCCACGCCACACCGTCGTGGTCGCCGCTGGCCAGTACGTCCGCTTCTGCCGCCGCAGCCAGGAACGTCTGCCGGGCGAAAGGATCGTTGTTCGGCGCTCCGCTCAGCAACACCAGTTCCACCCGCCTGTCGAAGCCGTCGACGGCGTCCAGGATGACTCCGACGTCGTCGGCGTGCCACAGCCCGCGCACCTGGTAGTCGGCCACCATGCGCGGGACGTCGACCGGGAGAGCGCCGGTGCGCACCGTCAGCGACCGTTCTGCATGCGGGGCAGGTCGAACCAGCGGAGCCGGTCGAACCCCTCGGATACGACCGGGTGACGCTGGGCCACCTCCAGCTGCGTCGGCTCCGGTGGTTGGGACCCGGCGCTGGCGAAGATCTCGGTGGCCTCGCGCAGGTGCCGAGCCAGAATCGATTCCGCCGACCGCGCGACCGGCGGGCGGCGGGCGGTGCCGGTGGCGTAGTTCAGGTCGGTCAGGTGCAGCAGCGTGTCCGGCGGGCTGTCCCGGTGCGTCCACAAACCTGATTCGGGATGGAAATCGTACTGCGGCAAGAGTTTCCAGCCTTCTCTGGCCAGCATCAGTACCGCCTCGATGATGTAGTCGGCCACTGCGTCGGAAATGAAGTAGTTGAACGACAACCGTACCCAACCGGGTTTGATGCCTTCGCAGCCGCGGTTGATCTCTTCCTCGAACGCCATCGACCGGTCTGCGTCGATACCGAGCAGCTCGTGCCCGTACGGGCCGGCGCACGAACACCCGCCGCGGGCCTGGATGCCGAACACGTCGTTGAGCAAGGCCACGACGAAGTTGTGGTGCAGGTAGCGGCCGGTGGGGCTGCGCAGGACGAAAGAGACGATGGACAGGCGGGTCGCGTCCAGGTTGCCCAGGATCTCCACCGCCGGCTCGTCCTTCCACGCTCGCACCGCCCGGGCCAGCAGCCGGGCTTCGCTGGCAGCGATCCGCGGCACCCCGACCGCGTCCTTCAGCTGGAACACGAGCCCGGCCCGGATCGATTCGACGATGGCCGGGGTGCCACCCTCCTCGCGATGTGCCGCGTCGTCGATGTAGTCGTGCCGGTCGGCGTTGACGTAGCTGACCGTACCGCCGCCGGGCACGTCCGGAACCCGGTTGCGCAGCAGGTCTTTGCGGACCACCAGCACCCCCGGCGTACCCGGCCCTCCCACGAACTTGTGCGGGGAGATGAATACCGCGTCCTTGGCGGTGTCCGGCCGTCCCGGTAGGCCGCCGACCCGGATGTCAACGTACGGGGCGGCGGCCGCGTAGTCCCACAAGGCCAGGGCCGCGTGCTCGTGCAGGACCGCGGTCACCGTGTCCGTGTCGGTGACGATGCCGGTGACATTGCTTGCGGCGGAGAAGGAACCGATGCGCAGCGGCCGGTCCGCGTGCGCGCGCAGCATCTCGACGAGCTGGTCGACGTCGACGTGCCCGTCGGCATCGGCACGGATGACGACGACGTCGGCCAGCGACTCACGCCAGACCAGGTCGTTGGAGTGGTGTTCGTACGGCCCGATGAAGACCACCGGCCGCTGCTGCGCCGGGATGTGGTCGCCGATCCGGTAGGAGTCCTCCAGCATCGACGGGACGCGTAGCCCCAGGATGCCGGCCAGCTTGTCGATCGCGGCCGTGCACCCGGAACCGGTGAAGATCACCGCGTGCTCCTCGCCGGCTCCCACACTGCGGGCGATGAGTTCCCGTGCCTCCTCCCGCAGCCGGGTGGTCTGCCTGCCGGTGCCGCTGGACTCGGTGTGCGTGTTGGCGTACCGGGGAAGGACCTGCTCGCGGATGGCGTCCTCGATGAAGGTGAGCGAACGTCCCGACGCGGTGTAGTCGGCGTAGGTGATCCGCCGCGGCCCGAACGGCCCGTCTTGCAGGACGTCCTCGCCGATGACTGACTCGCGGATGCGAGCGAGCAGGTCATGGGTCACCGGACCAGGGTAACCAGGCGTGATCCGGGGTGCCGGTCAGTGTGCGAGCGCCTCGTCGAAGGCCTGCCGGATGGACTCCGAGAACAGCACGTGCCGGACCAGGTCGATGGGCGAATCCGGGAAGGATCGCTGGTGCTCGCGGACGGCCGCCACCGCCTGCTCGGCCACGTCGCGCGCATCCCAGCCGTACACCCCGGCACTGATGGCCGGGAAAGCCACCGAGGCCGCGCCGAGTTCCTCGGCGACGGCGAGGCTGCGGGCGTAAGCCGAGCGCAGCAATGCCGGATCGGTCTGGCCCGCGTGCCGGTTGGGTCCCACGGTGTGAATCACCCATCGGCACGGCAACCGCCCGGCCTCGGTGGCTACCGCCTGCCCGGTGGGCAATCCGTCGCGGTACTGCCCGGCCCGCAACGCCCGGCACTGCTGCAGGAGTTCCGGTCCGGCCGCGGCGTGGATAGCCCCGTCCACCCCGCCGCCGCCCAGCAACCACGAGTTGGCAGCATTGACGATGGCATCGACGGATTGGGCGGTGATGTCCCCGAGGCTGGTCTCGACCCGCATGTCGCTCATCGTTGCAGGCTCGTGACGGCGGCCGCCACCGGGTGGCAAGCCGGGCAACGGGTGCGGGTGGGCAGGTGAGGTGCGCGGCGGACACGACGCGGGTTGATCCACAGTGGTGAAATGGACGACGTGAGTATTCCGGAGGACTCCGCGCCGGTCAGCCGCCAGGTGCCGGCCAGCACCGATCCGAGTGTGCCGGAGCGGGGTCAGCACCTCGGCGCCGGCACCGTGCCGGAGGAACCCGGTCGGCCCGGTGCGCCGCGTGAGTATCCCGAAGCGTCCGGTCACCCTGATGAGCTCGCCCCTCCCGACCCGGACCTAGCCCGGGACGACGTCAGCGCACTACGTGCGGCTGGCCAGCAGGTGCGGACCGTCGTCGTCGGTCAGGAAGCGATGGTCGACCGGCTGCTCATCGCCACGCTGGCCCGCGGTCACTGTCTGCTGGAAGGCGTGCCCGGGGTGGCCAAGACGCTTGCAGTACGCACGTTCGCGGTGGTGCTCGGCGGGTCGTTCGCCCGGCTGCAGTTCACCCCGGACCTGGTGCCCTCGGACATCATCGGCACTCGCATCTACAAGCCCAGCACCGAGAGCTTCGACGTCGAACTCGGGCCGGTGTTCGTGAACTTCGTGCTGGCCGACGAGGTCAACCGGGCGCCCGCCAAAGTGCAGGCCGCGATGCTGGAGTTGATGGCGGAGCATCAGGTGTCCCTGGGCGGGGTCTCCTACCAGTTGCCCGATCCGTTCACGGTCATCGCCACCCAGAACCCGCTGGAATCCGAAGGCGTCTACCCGTTGCCGGAGGCTCAGCGGGACCGGTTCCTGCTCAAGGTGGACGTACCGCTGCCGCGGGCGCACGAGGAAGCGGAGATCCTCCGGCGGATGAGCGTGCGTCCGCCGATTCCCGAACCGGTCCTGGACCCCGAGCGGGTGGTCCGGCTGCAGCGGGCCGCGGACGAGGTGTACGTCCATCCGCTGATCACCGACTACGCGGTGCGACTGGTGATGGCGACCAGGTCCCCGCAGGAGTACGGCCTGCCCGGCCTGGCGCCCATCATTTCCGGGGGTGCCTCGCCCCGGGCCACGCTCGGGCTGGTGGCCGCGGCCAGGGCGATGGCTCTGATCCAGGGCCGCGACCACGTGTTGCCCGAAGATCTGCAGGTGCTGGCCGTCGACGTCATCGCCCACCGGCTGCTGCTGGGCTTCGACGCGGTGGCGGATGGGATCAACGCCCGTGACATCGTCGGCGAGGTCGTCCACACCGTCCCACCTCCGCGGCCCAGCTGATGAGCGTTCCCGGCTACCTGGCCCCGCAGGCCCCACCCGGGCGGTTGCTGGCCGACCTGGCCCCGGAAGAGGCGTTGGCCAGGTTGCGGTTGACCATCGTGCGACGCCTGGACGGGTACCTGCGGGGCGAACACGCGGGCCTGGTGCCCGGACCGGGTACGGAGCTGGGTGAGGCCAGGGTTTACCGGGCCGGTGAGGACGACGTTCGGCATATCGATTGGGCGGTGACAGCCCGCACGACGACCCCGCACGTCCGGGATTTGATCGCCGACCGGGAGTTGGAGACCTACGCGCTGATCGACCTGACCGCGTCGATGTATTTCGGCACCGCGGTGCAGCCCGGGTGGAGCCCGGACTCCGAGCAGCTACCACGGGCGTGGGACAAGCGGGATCTGGCGGTGGCGGCGGTGGCCACCATCGGCACGTTGACCGGTCGGCAGGGTGACCGGTTCGGCGGCTACGTGCTGACCGCCGACGGGTTGCGCCGGCATCCGGCGGCCGCTGGCCGATCGGCGTTGTACAGCATGGTTCGTTCGTTGTTGCGCGACGAAGCGGAGGCCGGCGAGTCCGCTGCGGAGGGCATGGGCGGTGCACGGCACACGGCGATTCTCCGTCACAGCGGGCCGGCGACGAGCCTCGCCCAGGCCATCGATCGCATTGCGCGCGCGCATCCACGGCGGGGGCTGCGGGTGGTGGTTTCCGACTTCCTGGAGCCGGAGGAATCGGGCGGCGGCGAGCCGGCGTGGACGGGGCCCATGCGCTCGCTGGCGCAACGCCACCAGGTGCTCGCGGTGCAGGTGGTGGATCCACTGGAGCTGGATCTGCCCGATGCCGGAGTGCTGGACCTGATGGACCCGGAGTCCGGCGACGTCATCGAGGTGGATACCAGCGACCCGGACGTGCGGTCCCTGTTCGCCGCCCAGTCCGGGCTGAACCAGGACCGGGTCGCCTCCTCGCTGCGGCATGCCGGGTGTGCGCACCTGGTGCTCAGCACCGACTCCGATTGGGTCCGTGACGTGGCCAGGTTCGTCTTGGCCCATCGGCGGATCGCCCGCCGGCTGCACGGGACGACGGGGGCCAGACGGTGATTCCCGATACCTTCCTCGCGCCCATCCGGTTGTGGATCCTCGTGGTGGTTCCCGTGCTGGTGGCGGCCTACGGGTGGCAGCAGCGGCGCCGCCAGTTGCGGGCGGTGCGATTCTCCGCCGTCCCCCGGCTCGGTGGGCTTGCCGTGCGGCGGCCGGGCTGGCGCCGGCACGTGGTGGCGGCCGGGCTGGTGTTGGCCCTGGTGCCGCTCATCGTGGCGTTCGCCCGGCCGGCGGCGATCGTGCCGGTACCCAAGGAGCGGGCCACCGTGGTGCTGGCCGTGGACGTGTCTTTGTCGATGAACGCCACCGACGTCAGCCCCACTCGGCTGGCTGCGGCCCAGCAGGCCGCCGAGACGTTCCTGAACGAGGTGCCGCCGAAGATGAACGTCGGGGTGGTCAGCTTCGCCCAGGGGGCGAATCTGCTGGTCCCGCCCACTACCGACCGCACCCCGGCGATTCGCAGCATCCAGACACTGCAGCTGGCCCCGTTCACCGCAATCGGCGAGGCGATCTACGTCAGCATCGACGCGCTGCAGAAAGCGCCGCGCGATCCTGGCGACCCGGAGGCGTTGCCGCCGTCGGCGGTCATCCTGCTGTCCGACGGCAGCAGCACGGCCGGGCGGGACCAGAACCTTGCCGCCGAGCAAGCCGGCGAACTGGGGATCCCGGTGCACACCGTGGCGTTCGGGACCGTGGGGTCCACTTTGGAGGTCGACGGCGTGATCACGGACGTGTCGGTCGAGCGGGAGGCGTTGGAGGAGATTGCCGAACTCAGCGGTGGCCGCGCCTACCAGGCCGACTCGGTGGACAGCCTGGAGGAGGTCTACTCCGACATCGGCTCCGACGTCGGATACGAGGATGAGGAAACGGAGATCAGCGCCCGATGGGCCGGAATGGGACTGATGCTGCTGCTGCTGACCAGCATCGGGTCGGTGACGTGGTTCGGGCGGCTGCCGTGAGCGGCGAGGACCACAAGCCCGCCGGCGAGCACCCGGATACCGGGGCACCGGCCGACCACCAGAAAACCGGCGAACCTGCTGCCCTGCGGGCGGGCCGGCCGCGGGCGGGTACCCCGCCGCTGATCCCGGCCAGGGCCGCGGAGGACTCCGACACCGGCTGGGGCCGGGACGAGCGTGAGCACACCGACGAGTGGTACGAGAGCGAGCGCCCGCCTCATTGGTGAGGCGGGCGCTGCGATGGGCTCGTCGGCCCAGTGGACCGGTGTGACCGGTGGCGGCCGGGGTTTGTGGCCGCCGGCTGGGTTCAGGCGCGGGTTTTCAGCAGGTCGCGGATCTCGGTCAGTACGGCGACCTCGTCGACCGCATCCTCTTCCTCGTCCTTGGCGCCGCGCATCTCGTTGAACTTGTTCATCGGGGCCACCAGCACGAAGTAGATCACCGCGGCGGTGATCAGGAACTGGATGAGCGCCCCGATCAGTGAGCCGAAGTCGACCAGGGTGGCCTCGTTGGCCTCTCTCAGCTGAATGCCCCAGCCACCGGTGTCGGCGCCGCCGACGGCGGCGAGAATCGGATTGATGATGTGCGCAGTGAACGCGTCGATGAGGGCGGTGAACGCGGTGGCGATAGCAACGCCGACCGCGAGGTCCATGACGTTGCCGCGCATCACGAAGTCTTTGAAGCCCTTGAGCATGATTGAACTCCCTGGTGGTCGGGGAAGCGGCAGCGCCTTTGGGCGACACTGCCGAGGCGGTATTGCCGCGCCGACCCAGCAGCTTAAGGCAAGACAGCGAGATAGAGCGAATCGACACGCGCGGCTTGTGTTATTGCGGTGACAGAACCACGGGGAACGGCAAGCACAACGCTGCGTTGCTCCGGCGGTATGCGGTCCCACGCCGCGGTTCCTGCAGTTTCCGGGGGTACCAGCACGATCGCCGGAACAGTCTGCGGTTCAGTAGGTCCGGCAGCGTTCGCGAACGCGCTGCCTTCGTTCGCCGTCACGCTGGCGGCACCGGTGCCGGAACCGTGCGTGAGATCAATAGCGTGCCTGGTCTGCGCGGCCGGAGGCGGGAGGATCGCCAGGACCGCTGTTCCAGTATTCAACAACTCCGCAGGCGTGTTCCCCGAAACGGGCACCGGGAGAGCAATGTGCCCGGGTGGCAGCGCTTTCTCTTTCGTCAGTGCATTGTTGACGGTCCGTGGCGGGGTGAAGGGCTCGCCGCGTAAGACCGGTACCGACGTCCGTTTTCCGACGAGATCATCGAACGCCAGCGTGTCCGGCACGACAGCGGTCGCCGGAAAGCGGTGCTCGGTCAGATCGGCCGTGGTCACGAGGTGTCCGGCGGCCAGGTCCCGCGCCGCGACCACGACGGCCCGTTCATGCCGGGACCCTGTGACGGCGCTGGCCAGCATGGCCCCGGCCAGCCCCACCAGTAATGCCGCCACAATCCGGCCGTACCGGTAGCGCCATCGGTCGAGCGCCGTCCGCACCGGGCCCGCTCGCAGCGGGCCCAGACGCGCTGGTGGGTCGCTGTCCGGCTCCCCTGCCGCGGGGGCAGTGGGCCTGCGGGTCAGGCGGTGCAGGATGCTCACGGGCCGAGGCTAGGCGGCACCTTGTACGGTCGGCTCGCGTTCGAGCCCGGTTGTGGATAGCGAGGGCGCTAATCGGACTGTGCGCAACCGTCGTGCGGCCGTCGCTCGCCCGCGCCGGCCGGTCTGGCATGCCGGTCTCAGGCCGATCGAGCCGCGGCAGACCCCGAGGATCCGGAGGACCCGGTTGAATTGCCGGTCGAGGCCGACGAGCCGCCGGCACCCGGCGAATCCGCCGAGCGGCTGGACCCGGTGCCGGCCGCTCGGCTGGAGCCTGAGCCGGCAGAGTCCTTCGACCCCCCGGGTTTGCCGGCGCCGGAGGAGCCGCTGCCGTTCGCGGAATCGGTGGAGGGCTGGGAGCCGTTGGACGATGTCCTGGCCATGGAGTCGCGGGAGTCGGTGCGGTAGAAACCGGACCCCTTGAACACGATACCGACGCTGTTGAAGACCTTGCGTAGCGCGCCTTCGCACTGCGGGCAGATCTCCAGCGCGGGATCACTGAACGCCTGGCGTTCCTCGAACTGGTGCCCGCATGCGGTGCAGGCGTAGACGTAGACGGGCACGGATCCTCCGGAGGTGTGAACGCCGGCGACGGCCCCGCCGCTGGCACTCGGGTGTGTCGAGTGCTAATTCTATCGCGTTCCGGCGTCTCCCGCTGCTGGCGCCGACAACCCCCTCGCCGCTGCCCGGTCAGGGCGCCCCGCGTGCCGATGCGCGAGCCCGCCCGTCGGTGGTTACTCTTCTGGAGTGCAGCCCGGCCCTCGCCTGAAGAGATTCTTCGTCGTCCTCGTGGGTCTGATCACCGCCACCGCCGTTGTGGCCGGGATGGCATCGGCACTCACCATCCGCCGTGCGCTGCCGGACTATTCGGGCACGGTGCCGGTGCCGGGCCTGACCAGTTCGGTCAAGGTCCAGCGTGACGAACTCGGCGTTCCGCACGTCTTCGCCGACAATGCCGCCGACCTCTTCTTCGCCCAGGGCTACGTGCAGGCCCAAGACCGGTTCTTCCAGATGGACTACCGCAGGCACCTGACGGCGGGACGCCTGTCCGAACTGGTCGGAGCCGACGAGGAAGCACTGGCCAGCGACATCGCGGTGCGCACCATGGGCTGGCGCCGGGTGGCCGAGGAAGAACTACAGACCCTCTCGCCGCAGAGCCGCCAGTACCTGCAGTCCTATGCGGACGGGGTGAACGCCTACATCGGTGACCGTTCCCCGAGCGAACTGTCGGCCTCCTACGTGGCGCTGGAACTGCGGGTGGATCTGCCCCGCATCGAACCGTGGTCCCCCGTGGACTCGCTGGCCTGGCTGAAGGCAGTGGCATGGGAACTACGGGGCGGCTACACCGCCGAACTCGGCCGTGGTCTGGCCTACGGAGCCGTGAACGGGCAGATCAACTTGGTCAACACGCTGTTCCCCAGCTACCCCTACGACCAGCATTCCCCGGTGCTACGATCCGCCGCCCACTCGGGGACCGCGGCAGGAGTGGCCGCAGAGGCCACCGCGGCGTTGGCCGAGCCGGCCGCGCAGAACGCGTTGGACCGGGCCGGGACGGCGTTGTCTGCGATCCCGGGCAGCCAGGGCGTCGGCGCGGGCGTGGGTTCCAACGCTGTGGTCGTCTCCGGTCAGCACACCGAGTCAGGCCTACCGCTGCTGGCCAACGACCCGCATCTGCGTTCCGGGGTGCCCGGTTTGTGGACCCAGGTCGGCCTGCACTGCCGCGAAGTGGATGACGACTGTCCGTTCGACGTCTCCGGGTTCACCTTCGCCGGCTACCCCGGCGTGGTGATCGGACAGAACAGTTCGATCGCATGGGGCTTCGCCCACCTGTCGGCGGATGTGACCGACCTGTTCCTGGAGCAGGTCGACGGGCAGAACCGTGTCCGCCGCGGAGCCGGGTTCGAGCCGCTGTCCATTCGTGCGGAAACCATCAAGGTCACCGGTGGTGAGGACGTCAGCCTCACCGTTCGGGCGTCCAGGCACGGGCCGCTGATCTCCGACCACGACGGCGTCGTCGCCAGCCTCGGCGGTTCAGCACCGGTGCCCAACAATTCCCCCGCCCGCGGAAGCGGGTACGAGGTAGCGCTCGCCTGGACCGCGCTGGAGCCCTCCCGTACCGCCGATGCGCTGTTCCAGGTGAACGCCGCCCAGACCTTCACCGAGTTCCGGGACGCCGCCCGGCTGTTCGACGTGCCCGCCCAGAACATGCTGTACGCGGACCGGGAGGGGGTCATCGGCTATCAGGCGCCGGGCCGGATCCCGATGCGCGCCACCGGCGCCGGGCTGGGCCAGGCCGACGGCAGCTGGCCGCGGCCGGGCTGGGATCCCGCCTGGGACTGGACCGGCTATGTCGCCTTCGAACGTATGCCGTACGCGCTCAACCCGCCGGAGGGTTTCGTCGTCGCGGCGAACCAACCCGTCACCCCCGCCTTGCAGGGCCCGCAACTGGGCCGTGATTTCGACTACGGCTACCGGGCCGAACGGCTACGCACGATGCTGACCGAGCAGATCAATGGGCAGGACAAGATCAGCGTCCAGGATTTGCAGCGGATGCAGGTGGACACCCTCAGCCCGTCCGTCGGCTTCCTGTTGCCCTACCTGCAGAAGGCGCCGTTGCCTACATCCAGCCTCACCGGCCGCAATACCGCGGCGGTCAACGAGGACTTCATCCGGGAGGGCTTGGAGCTGCTGGAGAACTGGGACTACCGCCAGGACGCCGACTCACCGGCGGCCGCGTACTACAACGCGGTGTGGAGCAACCTGATGCGGCTGACGTTCTCCGACCAGCTGCCCGCCTCCGTCCCGCCCACCGGCAACGACCAGTGGGTCGAGGTGGTGCGCCGGTTGCTGGCCGATGAGAACAATCCGTTGTGGGACGACGCGCGCACCGCCACCGTGGTGGAGACTCGCGACCTGATCCTGGGGGAGGCGCTGTACCTGGCTCGCCTGGAGCTGACCGCCACCCTGGGCAAGGACCCGCAGAGCTGGAGCTGGGGCAAGCTGCACCGGCTGCGGCTGCAGGCTCCTGCCGTGGGTGAGGGCGGCAGTCCCGGATTGGTCGAGGACCTGGTCAATATCGGCCCGGTCGCGGTCGACGGTGGTTCGGCGGCGGTCGACGCCACCTCCTGGTCGGCGGCGGCCGCGCAGGACTACGAGGTCATCTCCGTCCCATCGGCACGGCTGGTGGTGGACCTGGCTGATGCGGACGGGTCGACGTGGGTCAATCTGACCGGTGTCAGCGGACACCCGTGGAGCGGGCACTACGACGACCAGTTCGATGCGTGGCGCCGCGGCGAGCAGTACAGCTGGCCGTTCACCGCCCAAGTGGTCGACGCGGCAGCCGAGGACACCCTCACCCTGAAACCAGGCGGCGAATAGCCGGCCGCGCCCCTGCTCGACCGGTGGCCGGGCCCCTGCTCAACCGGTGGCCGGCCGGTACCCGCTGGGGGTGAGGATCCCGTCCATCCGCACGTCGTGCGCGGCCACCGGAACGTCGTCCAGCACTTCGTCATCGTGGACCACCGCTACCAGTAGGGGGCGGGGGGAGCTGGGTAGGGATCCCAGCACCCGGTCGTAGAAGCCGCCGCCCTGACCCAAGCGGCCACCTCGACGGTCCACCGCGGTCGTCGGCACCAGCAGCACCTGGGCTCGGTTCGCGGGCAACGGCGGCCCGGTCGGCTCTATCAGCTGTTGACCGCTGGGCGTGCGAGTGCCGCGGGCGACGTTCCATCGGCCGTGTGGGCCGCGGTTCGCGGCGGCGAACTGCATCCGGGCCGTGCTGAACCGCGCTTCGGCCGGCGCCATCGAGTCGGTCTTGAGCCGGGGCAGCAGCACCGTGCCGCCCGCATCGGCCAGGAGGTCGTGGATCCCGGCACAATCCGGTTCGCCCGGCAACGCCAGGTAGCTGCCGACGCAGTCGGCCACGCTCCAGCGCGGGATGGTGGAAGCCTGGAAGGCCAGCGAGGCAGCGACGGCGGCCCGCTCAGCCGGCGTCCGGGCCGCCCGGGCAGCCCGGACGCGGGCACGAAGGTTGCGTTTGGCCGACTCGCCGGTTCGGCCTTCGGGCGCGTGCTTCACCCGGCCAGCCTGCCCGATACTCCGCCGGCGTGCTAGAACCCGATGAGCACGCCAACCGGTATACCTACCTGGACGACAACGGCCACGGGAGCACTCGTTGCGGCAAGCGGCCATAATGCCCTGGTGGGCACCCGCGTTGATCATGAGTCGACCGTCAACCGTGCGCGGGTCGTCGTCGCCTGCACCAAGGCGGCTGCTGGACAGTACGAGGGCAGGGCCTGGCCGGGCGGCATCGCGCCGCCCCCGATGCAGCGGCTACGTGGTGGCGAGCACGGAGCAGGGCCATGAGGTGGCCGGTCACGTTGGCCGAAGGCCCGGTGCAGTTGCGACCGTTGCGGCGCCGGGACGGCCGGACCTGGGTGCGGCTGCGGACGGAGAACCGGGACTGGCTGGCCCAATGGGAAGCGACCAGCCCGCACGGTCTCTTACAGCCGCAGTCGTTCGGCTCGTTGGTGCGCCATCACGCCCAGCAGGCCCGCAACGGTATCGCGTTGCCGCTGGCGATCATCCTGGACGACGAGTTGGTGGGCCATGTAACGCTCGGCCCGATCACCTGGGGCTCGCTGCGATCCGGGGCCATCGGCTACTGGGTGTCCGAACATGTGGCCGGTCAAGGGGTGACTCCGACCGCGGTCGCACTGGTGACCGATCATGCTTTCCTGGAATGCGGCCTGCACCGGGTGGAGATCAACATCCGCCCGGAGAACACGGCGAGCCTGCGGGTAGTGCAGAAGCTGGGCTTTCGCGACGAGGGAGTCCGGGAACGCTTCCTGCACATCGACGGCGGCTGGCGCGACCACCGGACCTTCGCGTTGACGACCGAAGACGTTCCCAACGGGATCATGCCGGCCTGGCGGGATCGGCTGTGGCGCAGCGGGGACCGGCTGGCGCCCTGAGTGCTCGCGGTGACTGGACCGGTGGGCGGAAAATGCCTCATGGGTGACACACCGTGAAAGTCCAGCTATTTCATGCTGCCCGACCGTAGGGTTTCTCCCGTGGGCAGCAGCATTATCTTCCTCATCGTTGTCGCCATCTGGGCTGCTTTCCTGCTTCCCGATCTTCAGCTGCGACGACATCAGTTGTCTCAGACCAGAGCTGCTGCCACGTTCACCGGCGCGGCGCGACTTCTGCGCCGTAGCAACGACTCTGTGGACCATCCCCACGACTGGCCCGATGGTGAGTTCGACGTGGACCCCCGGCAGGGCCCGGTAAGGGGCGATGGGTCCCGGCCAGGTGGCGGAACGTCCAGCAGCGACGAGCGCCCCGCTTCGGCGCCCCGGGGCATCCGGGGCCGAGAACCGTTCCCGGTCTCCCGCGACGGCAGACCCGCCCCGCCTGTCGCCGCCCGCCCGGTGAAAGCCCAGCCGACGGTGGTGACGCGCGCCGGGCGATCTGCGCTCCTGGGGCTGCTGTTCGCCTCGTTGATCTCGGTGCCGGCGAGCGCGGTGGCCGCCGGTCTTGGCTACCTGGCATGGTGGCCGGTCGCCGTTGCCGGCATCGCGTTCCTCGTCGTCGTGATCGGACTGCGGCTGCGGGCGCGGTGGATGCGCCGGCGGTCGAACCGGCAGGCCCGCCGGTTCCCCTCCGGTGGCAGGCATCTGGCCGCCGAACGACGCAGTCGCTGGTCGCTGTCGCCCCGGCATCGTGGTGTGGGGACAGCCCGGGCCGACGTGGCGCCTCAGCCGGCCGGCCCGGTGCGGGATCGGCGGATTCCGGCCGGGGAACCCGAGATCGGTCAGGCGGTCACCTCGGCCGCTGGTGGTGTTGAGGTTGTTGCGGCCACCGGCGAAACGGTGATCGACCTGCGCGGTCACGACGAGACCACAGCGGGACAGTCCGTTGCTGACAAAGCGGACCGAGTCTTCGACCTGCGCGATCCGGTGGCTGCCGAACACCCCACCCGTGAGGCCCCGCGGCCGTCGCCGGCAACCATCGAGACGGTCGCACCGGTGCAGCCCGCACCGTGGACCCCGCAACCGGTTCCGGAGCCCTCGTACCGGCGCAAGCCGTCGTTGCCGGAGCCGTCGCAACCGCAACCGCTGCTGGACGCCAGGAGCGCCGCTCAGGTGCCGGCGCTGGGTGCCGAACCGCAGCACGACCCGTTCGCGGACCTGTTGAGCGAGGGGGAGGACGATCCTCAGTCTCAGACCGGTTGAGCCGAGCCCGTATCGTGGCGGCGGGTCCGCAGCGATACGCTCAGCGGCATGAGGGGACCACATTGGGCACGGCACGCGATGTTCTGGCATGTGTATCCGCTGGGTTTTTCCGGTGCGCCGATGGACGGTCAGCCGGCCGACCCGCAACCTCGGCTGCGGCGGCTGTTGGATTGGCTGGACTACGCCGTGGAATTGGGCGTCTCCGGGTTGCTGTTGGGCCCGGTCTTCGCTTCCAGCACACACGGGTACGACACCGTGGACCACTTCGCGGTCGATCCTCGGTTGGGCACCGATCAGGATTTCGACGACTTGGTCGCGGCATGCCACGACAAGGGCTTCACGGTGGTGCTGGACGGGGTGTTCAGCCACGTCGGGCGCGAGCATCCAGCTTTCCGGCAGGTGCTGGCCGACGGGCCGGATGCCGACCTGGCGAGCTTGTTCGACATCGACTGGACCTCCGAGGGCGGACCGTACCCGCAGTTCTTCGAGGGTCACGAGACGCTGGTTCGGCTGAACCATTCCGGCACGCAGTCGGTGGACTACGTGGTCGAGGTGATGACGCACTGGCTCCAACGCGGCGCCAACGGCTGGCGGCTGGACGCCGCGTACTCTGTGCCGCCGCCGTTCTGGGCCAAGGTGTTACCGCAGGTGCGAGCGGTGAACCCGGATGCGTGGATCCTGGGCGAGGTCATTCACGGCGACTACCCACGCATCGTGACCGAGTCGGGGATGGACAGCCTCACCCAGTACGAACTGTGGAAGGCGATCTGGTCCAGTCTGAAGGACGAGAATTTCTACGAGCTGGATCACGCGCTGGACCGGCACAACGACTTCCTCAGCACGTTCACGCCGAACACGTTCATCGGTAACCACGACGTGACCAGGATCGCCTCCCGGCTGGGCACCCACGCTGCCACACTGGCGCTGTCCGTCCTGATGACGGTCGGCGGTATCCCGTCGATCTACTACGGCGACGAACGAGGTATGACGGGGGAGAAGGAGGAGCGTCCCGGCGGCGACGACGCGGTGCGCCCCCAGTTCCCGGCCACCGGGGCCGAGGCGGCGAAGATCGGCGGTGAGCAGGGGCAGCGGGTGTACCGGGAGTACCAGGAGCTCATCGGACTGCGCCGCCGCAACGACTGGCTGGTGACTGCCCGAACCGAGGCACTGTCCGTGCAGAACACCCACTACCGGTACCGGGTCAGGTCCGAGAGCGGCCGGCAATACCTGGAGGTGGAGCTCGACCTCGGAAACGGTGGTTCCGTGCGGATTTTCGATGCGGAGGGCAACGTGTTGTGGTCGCACGGATGAATCGACGGATTGGTTCAGGCACCGACCTTGCGCAGGGGTCCTGACGCGGGAGGTGCCACTGGTAGCAGGCCAGACCGTGTTCGAAGAATCCGAGCCACGTTCGCCTTTTCTCGGGTGGTGGTCGTCCTGGGTGGCAGGGTCGAGCCTGTCCGAGTTGTCTGCTGTGGTGCGCATCGTCGGGTGGGGAGAGAAGCGCCGAAAGCGGTCATCCTGGACCCTATGGCGCTGTTGGGGTACGTCGGGTAGCGGCGCGCCGGCGCCATACGTCCCCTAACGGCGCCATAGGGGTCGATATGGGTGGTGTGGGCGGGGGTGGCCGCAGTATTGATTGAGCCGAGCGGACAACACAACTGGCGGCGAGGGAAGGGTCGCCGCTTCGGGACAGACCGCCGCCGACCCCGTACCTGACGACGTCCGCGACATCCTGACCGCCACCGGCGCAGCTCGGCCTACAGGCCAGAACAGCACGAGTCAGGCCAGACCAGGAAGCCCCTATGTCCACCCGACAGGCAACGGTCCAGCCACCGTCCGTTCGGCGGGTAGCAGACCGAAGGCCCGCCTGGTCAGGTCGGCAAGGGCGGTCTCGATTCCGGCGAAGTGCTCGGGACCGAACCGGCGGGCCAGCCCCGCCGCGGTCGTGGACGCCAGCCCCGGCACCGCCGACAACTCGACGGCGGCGACATCCGCACGCTGACGGTCCAAGCCCACCAGCGCATCCGCGCCCAACAGCTGCGACTGCGCCAACGCGACCAGCACCTCACCCGCCGTGGCGCCCCGCTCCCGCTGCTTGATCGACCCGACACCACGGTCGAACCTGCCCACCACATCCAGCCGGTCGACCAGTTCCGCGACCGCGGCCACCCCCGAGGACCCGGTCAACGACCGGTCCGCCGCGCCCACCCGCACGCGCGTCCGCACCCGGCCACGACCCCGTACGCTGTTCACCGACAAGGTGCCCTCCTCACTGGATCATCTACGGCTTTCACAACCACGATTATCCAAGCAGGACAGGCACCTTCGTCACCTCACACACCGACCGCCCCCACCACTCTCGCGGATCCGGGGCTGAGCCGACTGGTGGAGTTCCCCGGCGCGCGCCGCGTCCTCGTTGTGGGTCCTCGACGAGTAGTGCCCACAATGACGAGTAGTGCCCACAATGCGGAGTTCCCCGGCGCGAATGACCTGATAACGAGGTACTGGGCGGCTACTCGCACCTCACCACCATGGTCACGCCATGCGCCCCGGCTTCGGCCGATGATCTCTTTGGTGGAGCTGAGGGGACTCGAACCCCCGACCCCCTCGTTGCGAACGAGGTGCGCTACCAGCTGCGCTACAGCCCCAGAAAGGCAACGTCGAGTGGGTGACCGTACGTCGTGACGCGCCGTACGCCGGAGCGCTGCGCGACAGTTCAGTAACGTTACGTGCATTCCCATGTGGCGATACGCCCGCAAAACAGCCTATGCGGTCACGTTGCTGGGATATGGAGGTCGTCAGGGCTAGGCTTGGTCGCGTGCAGAGGCGCCCCGGATCTTTTCGGGGCATGTTCTTTTTTCGGCGGAGGCGTCAACGATGCGAACCCGGACGATCACCGGCGTGCTGGTCGGCAGCTGTGCTGTCGCGCTGAGCGCGTCCGTGGCTGCCGCTGCCGAGACCCCGGCCACCGTCTCGGTCTTCGGTGGGCTGCCCGACATCGTCAGCGATGTCTACGTCGGCGAGCAGCAAGTGGTCTCCGAACTCGCCCCGGGTGAGGTGTCGCCGCCCATCGCGCTGAAGCCGGGTGAGCACATCGTGACCGTCGTGCCGACCGGGTCTTCGCGGCAGAATGCCGCGGACCGGGCCACCCAGACCATCAGCGTCCAGGCGGGGACGTCCACCACCGTGTCGGTCTTCCTGGACCCCGCCGGAACCGAGAGCATCACGCAGTTCGCCAACTCCACCCGGGCAGCCGAGGGTAAGGCCGTCCTCGACGTCCGGCATGTCGCCCAGTCCGCGGCCATCGACCTGAAGCTGAACGACAAGCCGGTGTTGAACAACCTGCGCAGCGGGCAATCGTCCGAATTGACCGTTGCCCCCGGTGGTTCCAGCCTCGTGGTCACCGAGGCAGGCAGCGCATCGCCGATGATCGGCCCACTCGGCGTCAAGGCCCCTGCGGGAGGCGTGACGGCCGTGTACGTCTGGGGTGAGCCAGGCTCGTGGCATGTCACCACGCAGGACTTGGCCGCCGTCCAATCCACCTCTGCCGTGCCGACCAGCATCCCGGCCGGTGAAGGTGCCGACGCAGGCCGCTGGGCTGCCTGGGGCCTGGCCGCGGCGGGCTTAACCGCTATCGGGGGGTCGCTGACGCTCGTTCGGCGCTCGAGCCCGGTTGTCACCGGTTAGTGTCGAGATGTGCACGGCATCCTGGACGCCACAGTGTTCCAGGCGGTGGTGCGAAGGTTGCCCGCGGTCGTCCTCGCCACTGCCGGCTTCGTGCTGCTGTGGGCCTATGCGGCCCGGCCGGTCGCTGATTCAGACCTGTTGACCGGACGGCGGCTTCCCACGTTCGAGCAAGCGGCCGCCACCCGGCCACTGCCGGCACCGGTCCAGGACGCGCAACCACACTCCGGCTCCCCGCCGGCGCTACTGCGGATCAGCCAGCTGTCGGTGACCGCCGACATCGTCCCGGTGCCCACCACGGCCGAAGGCTCGATGGCCGTCCCGGCCGACGTCGGCACCGTCGGTTGGTACCGGAACAGTCCACCACCCGGGTCCGCGCGAGGGTCGATGGTACTGGCCGGGCACGTCAATGCTCGTGGCCAGGGCGCCGGGGCGCTGGCTCGGTTGTCCACCCTCCGGCCGGGTATGACCATCGTCGTGCGTTCCGTGGACGGAGCCGACCACGTGTACGAGGTGCTGCGCACCACTGAGTACCACAAGCAGGCGCTGCCGGTGTCGTCGATCTTCGACCGCAACGGGCAGCCGTTGCTGACGCTGATCACCTGCGGCGGGGAGTACCTGGGCCGCGGGGTCGGCTACGAGGACAACGTCGTGGTGACCGCGGCTCCGCTGCGCAACTGATCCCGCCTGCCGGCGAAGCGCGGCTGGGCTGGCCCGTCAGATCCAGCTGGGCAACCACATGCGCTGCTGCCAGGCGGCGTGCGGGATTACTTCGGCCACCCACACCGGCCAGAAGAACCAGGCGGCGACCACGGCGGCGAGTACCACGGCCGCGGCCGCGACGACCCGCAGCGTCGTCGGTCGCTGTCTGCGGCCGGCGACCACCGAGACCCGGTCGACGCCCAGCACCAACCCCAGTCCGTAGGTGAGTGCCAGCACGGTATAGGGGACGAACGCCACCGCGTAGAAGGTATAGATGGTGCGCTCCTGGAACGCGAACCACGGCAGATACCCGCCAGCCATCCCGGCCAGGATCGCCCCGGCCCGCCAGTCACGTGCCCCCACCCAGTAGGCGACCACGAACAACAGTGCCAGGGTGCCGCCCCACCAGACCACCGGGTTGCCCAGCGAGGTGATCGCCTGCGAGCACTGTTCCGTCCCGCATACGTCGGCAGGTGCCTCGTAGAAGAACGAGGTCGGGCGGCTCTGGATCAGCCACGCCCACGGGTTGGACATGTACGTGTGTTCCTGGTTCAGGGTCAGGTGGAACTTGTACATGTCCGCGTGGTAGTGCCACAGCGACCGCAGCCAGTCCGGGACGGGAACGCCCGAGGGGTGCTGCGACCCCCAGTGGCGCAGGTACCCGCCGGAGGAGCGGATCCAGCCGGACCACGTGCTTACGTAGACCACCAGGATCACCGGCGCCATCGTCACGAACGCCGTGATCCCGTCCCGCAGCAGGCCCGCCGACGCCCACCGCCGCACCCCGGCGGCCCGCAACGCGCCCATGTCCCACAGCACTGTCATCAGCCCGAACGCCGCGAAGAAGTACAGCCCCGACCACTTCACCCCGCAGGCCAGGCCCAGGCTGACCGCTGCCACCAGCCGCCACGGCCGCCACACCAGCCACGGCCCCAGATCGCGCCGGTCACCCACCCCGGAGCGGGCCACCACCAACTCCGCCAACCGTTCTCGCGCCCAGAACCGGTCGGCCACCAGTGCGCTGAACGCCGCCAGCGCGAAGAACGCCAGGAAGATGTCCAGGATCGCGGTACGCGACATGACCAGGTGGTTGCCGTCCACGGCCAGCAGCAGGCCCGCTGCGCAGCCCAGCAGCGTCGACCCGAACATCCGCCGCGCGGTGCGCGCCAGCATCAGCACCATCAGTGTTCCGCACGCCGCGGCAGCGAATCGCCAGCCGAACGAGGAGTCCACTCCGAACAGCCGGATGCCGACCGCGAGCATCCACTTGCCCACCGGCGGGTGCACGGCCCGGTCCCCGGCGTCGAGAAAAATGCTGGGGGTGCCGGCGGTGAACGAGGCGTCGGCTTCCTCGGGCCACCGGTTCTCGAACCCGGTCGCCAGCAGCGTGTAGGCCTGTTTGACGTAGTAGGTCTCGTCGAACACCAGCTTGTGCGGCGTGCCCAACCGGAAGAAGCGCAGCAGCCCGGCGACAGCCGCCACGAACAGTGGCCCTGCCCATCCCCAGTACGTGTCGGTGAGTCGTGGGCCGGCCAGGTGTGCGCGCAATCGCTGCACATCGTCGGCGGGCATGGTGCCCGGTACCGGTGCAGGTGGATTGGGCCGGGGCCGCGCGTGCCTACGCGCCGCGTCTGCTGTGGTCACGGAATCGCGGGTCCTTCCCTCCTGGTCTTGCCTTCCTGGTCTTGCCTTCCTGGTCTTGCCATCCTGGTCTCGGTCAAGACTGCCAGAGCCGATGCGCCGCCACGCGCCTTCCCAGCGGTTGAGGACCCGCAGCGCGCTCGCCGCCGGGGCTGGGGTGAGGCCGCACCGGTACTGCAAGATGGAGGTATGGCCGATGAAGACCTCGCCGGGACTCCGGCCGGTGTGCTGGTGCTCGCGGCGACCCCGATCGGCGATGCCGAGGATGCCTCCCCGCGGTTGCGCCACCAACTCGGCAGCGCCGACGTGCTCGCAGCCGAGGACACCCGCCGGCTGCACCGGCTGCTCAGCACCCTGGGCGTGCGTCCCGCCGGGAGGGTGGTATCGCACCATGCGCACAACGAGGCGGCTTCCACTGCCGAACTGGTCCGGCTGATGGCCGATGAGGGGCAGTGCGTGGTCCTCGTCAGCGACGCGGGCATGCCCACCTTGTCCGACCCTGGCTACCGGCTGACCACGGCGGCCGTCGAGGCCGGAGTCAGGGTCACCGCGTTGCCTGGCCCGTCGGCCTCGCTGACCGCGCTGGCGGTCTCCGGGCTGCCCGCCGCCAAGTTCTGCTTCGAGGGATTCCTGCCTCGCCGGGCGGGTGAGCGGGAACGGACACTGGCCGGATTGGCCGGCGAGACGCGCACGATGATCTTCTTCGAGGCGCCCCACCGGCTGGGCGCGGCGTTACGGGCGATGGCCGATGAGCTCGGCGACGACCGGGCAGCCGCGTTGTGCCGGGAACTCACCAAGACCCACGAACAGGTGCTGCGTGCGCCGCTGGGCGAGCTGTGGGAGTGGAGCCAGGCGAATCAGGTGCTCGGTGAGATCACCCTGGTCGTCGCCGGCCTAACCCCGCAGCCGCCCAGCACCGCCGATCTGGTGATTCAGGTACGGGACCGGACCGAGGATGGGCAGCGGCTGAAGGACGCGGTCAAGGAGGTGGCCAAGATGGCTGGGGTCTCGGCCCGGGAACTGTACGAGGTGTGCCACGATCCGCAGCACGCTGCGGACTGACCTGCAGCCGGCCGGACTGACCCGCAGCAGGCCGGGGTGACGGTCCGGATCACACCGGGCTCGCCGCGCTGTCTGCGGCTTCCGGCGGCGGCGCGCCGAGCACGTAGAAGGCATTGCCTTCCGAGTCATGCATGGTCAGCCCGTGCGCGTCGTCCTCACCCTTGCGGTACTTGGCACCCAGCGATTTCAGGTACGCGGTGGACTGCGGCGTGCCGCCGACCGCCAACCGCACCCGGCCCAGTCGCGGTGCGCCGTCGTCGGTCGGCGAGAATGTCAACGCGGGCCCGGTGAGGCTGCGACGGCGTAGCCCGACGAGGGGTTCCGCGTTCTCGTTCACCGCAGGCACCCGCACGTAGCCCAGCGCCTGCGCCCAGAACTCGGCCAGTGCCTCGGGGTTGCGGGCCGGGATGATGATCTCGGTCAGCGGGCCGGTATCCGGGTAGTCCACCAGCGGCTCGAGCAAACAGAACTCGTTGCCCTCCGGATCCCGCAGCACCAGCTTTGTCGCCCGGCCCTGCCCGACATCGGCGCGACGAGCGCCCTGCTGGATGAGTTTATCGGCCATGGCGCGCCGCGCAGCGGTCCCGGGGCACCCGAGATGGAAGTGCAGGCGGTTGCGCCTCGACTTGGGTTGGTCGGAGCCGACAAACCGCAGCGGCAGCCCGTTGCCCGGTGGGACTATCGCAGGATGCTCAGTGTCCCGGTCGATCAGTTCCCACCCCAGCACGTTCGACCACCAGGCCGCCGTCTGTCGCGCGGCGATGCTGGCGATGGACACATGCACCAGTTGCAGGCGCGTGCTCATGACTCGCACTGTAGTGGGCCGAACCGATGTGTCTCATCCCGGGGTCCTCACTACGCTGATACCCATGTCATTCGTTCTGTCCGCAGTTGCCTGGCCCTATACCAACGGACCCCGACATATCGGCCACGTCGCCGGGTTTGGTGTTCCTTCTGACGTCTTCAGCCGGTACATGCGGATGGCCGGGCATGACGTGTTGATGGTGTCCGGCACCGACGAACACGGAACCCCGATCCTGGTGCTGGCCGAACAGGAGGGCGTGCCGCCACGAGAACTGGCGGACAAGTACAACCAGGTCATCGTGAACGACCTGGCCGCGCTCGGGCTGTCCTACGACCTGTTCACCCGGACCACCACCCGCAACCATTACGCGGTGGCTCAGGAGATGTTCGCTGCCTTGCACCGCAACGGTTACATGATCGAGCAGACCACCTCCGGTGCGATTTCTGCGTCCACTGGGCGTACCTTGCCGGACCGCTACATTCACGGTATCTGCCCGATCTGTTCTTTCGACGGCGCGCGTGGCGACCAGTGCGACAACTGCGGTAACCAATTGGACGCGCACGACCTGATCAACCCGCGCAGCAGAATCAACGGGGAGGTTCCCCAGTTCGTCGAAACACAGCACTTCTTCCTCGATCTTCCGGCGTTGGCCGAGGCGTTGCAGGAATGGCTGGATCACAAAGAGGCAGAGGGTCTGTGGCGGCCCAACGTCATCCGGTTCAGCAAGAACATCCTCGAGGACATCCGGCCACGAGCGATGACCCGTGACATCGACTGGGGTATCCCGGTCCCGTTGCCGGACTGGGAGGACAACCCGAACAAGCGGCTTTACGTGTGGTTCGACGCGGTCATCGGGTACCTGTCCGCATCCATCGAGTGGGCGCGGCGCAGCGGCGACCCGGACGCGTGGCGGCAATGGTGGAACAACCCCGACGCGGTGTCCTACTACTTCATGGGCAAGGACAACATCACCTTCCACTCCCAGATCTGGCCGGCCGAGCTGTTGGGCTACTCCGGCAAGGGATCTCGTGGCGGGCAGCCGGGCGAGTACGGTGAGCTCAACCTGCCCACCGAGGTGGTCTCCAGCGAGTTCCTCACCATGGAAGGGGCCAAGTTCTCCTCCAGCCGGGGAGTGGTCATCTACGTCTCCGACATGCTGGAGCGTTACCAGGCCGACGCATTGCGGTACTTCATCAGCGCGGCCGGCCCGGAGAACCAGGACACCGACTTCACCTGGGCGGAGTTCGTCCGGCGCACCAACGACGAATTGGTGGCCGGCTGGGGAAACCTGGTGAACCGCACCGCGAGCCTGCTGCACAAGAACATCGGCTCGATCCCGCCCGCCGGTGAGTTCACCGCGCAGGACCGCGCACTGCTGGCGCGCACCGGAGCCGCCTTCGGCACGGTCGGCGGGCTCATCGAGCGGCACCGGCAGAAGCAGGCCATCGGTGAGGCGATGCGCACGGTCGGCGAGGTCAACAAATACCTGTCCGACATGGCACCGTGGGCACTGAAGAAGACCGACCCGGACCGGATGGCCTGCGTGTTGCACGTCGCGGCCCAGGCCATCTCGGACTGCAATACGTTCTTGTCGCCGTTCTTGCCGCATGCGGCCCAAAAGGTCCACGAAATTTTCGGCCGCACAGGCGTCTTCGCGCCGATGCCGCAGGTGGTGCGGGTGGCCGACCTGGACGGCGGACCCGACTACCCCATCCTGACCGGTGACTACGCCGACCCACCGCCGTGGCGTTCGGTACCCATCGAGGCCGGTACCCCTATTCCCGCGCCCGCACCGGTGTTCACCAAGCTGGACGACTCGGTGGTCGACACGGAATTGGACCGGATGCGGCAAAGGGCCGGCTGATGGCCGAACGGCAGCCACGCAAGGACTCCCACGTTCGTCCGCCGCTACCCGCCCCGGCGCCGGCCGTGCCGGGCGGACTCGTGGACAATCACACCCACCTGGACCACGAATCCGACGACACGGTGGTCCGCGGCCTGCTCGCGGCCGGTGCTCACGTAGGAGTGCCCAGGGCGGTGACGATCGGCTGCAACTTGCCCGCGGCCGAGTGGACGGCAGGCGCGGTGACCAGGTTCGACCAGTTGCTGGGCGGCGTGGCCATTCATCCGAACACCGCTCCCCGGCACGCCGCGGACGGGAATCTCGACGACGCGCTGGCCCGCATCGAGGAACTGGCTCGCGGCCCACGCATCGCTGCGATCAGCGAAACCGGCCTGGACTGGTTCCGCACCGACCGGGACGACGCGCCGGCCCGCTCGGCACAGGAGTATTCCTTCCGCGCCCACATCGAGATGGCCAAGCGGCTGGGCCTGCCGATGCAGATCCACGACCGGGATGCGCACGAAGACGTCCTGCGCATCCTGGCCGACGAAGGCGCACCTGACATCACTGTTTTCCACTGCTTCTCCGGCGACGAGCAGATGGCCAGGTTCTGTGCCGGGCAAGGGTGGTACCTGTCCTTCGCCGGCACGCTCACCTTCAAGAACGCTCACCAGCTTCGGGCTGCGGCTGCCGCCGTGCCGCCCGGACAGTTGCTGGTGGAGACGGACGCCCCCTACCTGACCCCGATGCCCTACCGCGGCAAACCGAACGCCAGTTATCTGATTCCGCTCACCCTACGGGCACTGGCCCAGACCCGCAGTGAGCCTGAACAGGCTCTGGCCGAACAGATCACGAAGACCAGTGAGCGGCTCTACGGGCCCTGGTGAGACCGTGATCCGCTGCCCGCCGGCACGATGCGGGTCGCTGCCGTGCCGGCGGCTCCAGCGCTGCCCGTGATCGTCGGCGCGTATGCCAGCCTCCCTCGCCCGGCTCGCTTGGCCTGGTACAGCGCCGCGTCGGCAAGGTCGTACAGGGTGTCGTAGTTGGTCGCCGGCGCCTGCCAGTGTACGTGCGCGAGCCCGGCGCTGACCTGCACGGTCCACGCCTGGCCGCACGGCAACGCCGCCGTGCTGCCTTGTAGCAGTGCGAAGAATGTCTCGGCCCGGGCCGCCGCCTGCGCCGGCCCCAGCCTCGGCATGGCCACCGCCAACTCGTCGCCACCGAGCCGGGCCACTGTCTCATCCGGTGCCGCGGCCCCCTCCAGCACCGTGGCCGCATGCCGCAGAAGTGCGTCCCCGCAGGCATGTCCACATTTGTCGTTCACCGTCTTCAGATGGTCCATGTCGATCAGCAGCAGCGCGCTGCCCGGGCTGGGTGCGCCGCGTAAGGCGAACTCGATTCGCCGCCGCAGCACCGCCCTGGTCGCGAGCCCGGTGAGTGCGTCGGTTTCCGCCGCTTCTCGCAGGAGGGCCGCGGAGCGCTCCTCCGCAGCCCGCAGCCGGATCCCGGCTATCGTGATCGCCGACATGCACAACGCGGTGAGAGCCGCATTGTTCGTCGCGTCTTCCGGTGGCAACAACACGACCATGCCGGACACCGCGGTCAGCACGCACAGCACCACGGCCACCCAGGCGCCGGCCGGCCGCAGGTACAACGCCCCATACAGCACCCCGATGGTCAGCAGGAAGAGCCGGCCTGCCTGCACATCTTCGGTGACGAACACGAACAGAGCGGCACTGACAGCGAAAATGCCGAGCAGCGGCAGGCCGAGCGACCACAGGGAACCGCCCGTCATCCGCCAGATGTGCCACGCCGAAGCCACCATGACGGCCGGCATGAGAACCATCACCGTCACGGCCCAGGCGCTCGGCTTTCCCGGGGAAGCGTTCTGGACGAGTTGGCCGTCGATGAGCTGGCTACTCAACAGCTGGGCGGCGAGCGCGGTACCGATGACGGTCAGGATCACCACCGCGCCCAGCCGGATGCTCGCCGCGTCGTACGGGGCTACCGCGTCCGCCATACGCTGTAGCCGCGGCCGTACCCGGCTCGCGGATTCTCTGGACACATCGTGGGTGCTCATCCTCACCCGCCGCGTCCAGGAAGGCAGTGGCCACCGTACTGCGACAGTGCTGGAGTGCCGCCGGTGCCGTCCTGCTCGGTGGCAGCGCTGTCGTGGTTGTCGCGCCGTTGGGATTCGCCGGGTGGGTGCCCGCCGGGCCGCGGCCGCAGGTGCCGCCGGTTCTGTTTCGCCGCGTACATGCGCGCATCGGCGATACCCTGCAGCTGGACGGGATCGGTCCGTTCGCAGGAGTGCGCCCCGCCGACACTGACCTGCACCGACAACTCCTGGCCCGGCACTGGGAACCGGCTCATGCGCACTGCCAGTTCGACCTGCCGGCATAGCTCTTGCACGGCCGTGGCCGGCACGTCGAGCACCGCCACGATTTCGTCGCCCCCGGTGCGTCCGACCGTCGCCGACCGGCCCAGCGTCGCAGCCGTGACGGACGCCACATGTTGCAACACACCGTCGCCGATGCGATGCCCGTACGTGTCATTGATCGACTTGAAACCGTCGAGGTCGATGACCAACACGGCTGTTCCCGTCTCGGACGCAACGGCCAGGGAGTGCCGCAGCGCAGCATCGATACCTCGCCGGTTGGCCAGGCCGGTCAAGGGGTCGCGGGCCGCCATATCCTGTAGCCGGGCCATGTTCGCGTCGTGCTGGTCGCGGACCATCACCATCAAACCCGCCACGCAGGCAAGCGCGGCGACCGCATAGATGGAGTTCGACACGGCCTGCCCTGCCGGTAGGCGCAAGCCCATGACCACACAGAACGCGACCATGGACGCGGCGGTCACGATCGCCGTGTTCACCGCTTTGAGGTAGTAAGCGGAGAACAGCACGGGCAGGAGGTAGGCCAGCATGGAACCGCCGGTTCCCACCGGCCCGCCGGATAGGTTCATCGTCAGGATCGCACACACGAAGATCAACATGCCCGGCGTCCGCGTCGTGAACTCCAGCGCCTGCGTGGACCGGTGCAGCAGGACGGCAGTGACCACCAGGACGGCAGTCAGGCCGAGGCTGCCGGCCAGTCCCCGGGCGACGCCATAGGGGAACGGGGTGCCGGTGTGCACGTATCCCAGCCACCAGGTGAGCTGGATCTGGAGTGCGGCGTACAGGGCCAGCCGTACACCACCGCTGCGCCGGTCCCCGTGCCGGGCGCCGGAGTTCTCCCGGACCCAGACCCGCCATGCGTGCGCCCGCGTTCGGAACGAGACGCGATGCGGCGCAGGGGACATACTCCTGTCATCGGCTCTCGGCCCGCAACGATAGAGAAGATCCCGCTACCGGGATGACTGCCCGACTCCCAACCCCTACAACGGGTGAATGACGGCATTCTGGTTATGCCGATCGTGTGGTCCTGGTGTCCTGTCCTGTTGGCCGCCCGCGTGCTGGCCGATGCACGCGGTGTGACCTGGCCGGCGGTGCTCCAGCGGTGCTCGCCGCATCGATGGCTGCTCGGCCGCCCGCGGCGGACCGGCACCATCGGCGACGTCGCGGTGGCGATCGCGCTGGCCGGGTTACTGGGTACGACGATCGGCGGACCCCGCTCATCGGCCGTGCCCGCCGGCGAGCGTATGGATGCGGCTGGCGCAACGATCGCTGCTGACGGTCGCTTGCCCACCGATGGGAACACTGCGAGCCCCGGTGTCACCTCACCGCCGGCAGCTGCGAACACCAGATCCACCGTCACGGTCACGCTGATCAGCGACCAGCGCCGCCGGGCGGTGCGGACAACTGCCCGCACCGTGTCCGGCCTGTTGCGCGAGCAGGGCATCGTCCTGGGTGCGGCCGATCTGGTGCACCCGGCTCCGTCGGCGCCGCTGGCGGAGGGGACGGTGGTGGCGGTGGGCCGCGTACACACCCGTCAGGAGACCGTGCGAGTGCGGTTGCCGCACGGGTCGACCCGGGTTCCGGTGCGGACGCTGGCGGCAGGCCGGACCCGGATCCGGACGCCCGGCACCGACGGTACGCGGGTCGAGACCTATGCGGTGACCACCGTCGACGGAACCCAGATATCCCGCACCCTGGTAGGCAGCACCAGTACTGCGGCCACCGCTGAGGTCGTCGAGGTCGGGACCGGCGCATCGTCGCCCGTCGCCGCATCGGCCGGCGCGTGGACCGGGGCGCACCAGCCGCAAGGCGACACCGTGTGGGACCGGCTGGCCCAGTGTGAATCCGGCCACGACTGGCAGATCAACACCGGCAACGGCTACTACGGCGGGCTGCAGTTCGACCTGCCCACCTGGCGGGAGTACGGTGGCACCGGGTACCCGCACGAGCACACCCGGGAACAACAGATCGCGGTGGCGAGGAGGCTGCACGCCGCCCGCGGATTCGCCCCCTGGCCCGCGTGCACGGCAAAGCTGGGCCTGCGGTAGCCATACTGGGGGCGATGGATACGCCACCACCGGCGGAACGTGCCGATTGCACGCCGTCCCCGCTGCTGGGACCGGCGGAGATCCGTGAGCTGTCCGCAGCACTGGGGTTGCGGCCGGCCAAAACGCTCGGTCAGAACTTCGTCGTCGACCCGAACACGGTGCGGCGCATTGTGCGCACCGCGCGGATCCGGCCGGAGGACGTCGTCCTCGAGGTCGGGCCCGGGTTGGGGTCGCTGACACTGGCGCTGGTGGACGCCGCCGCCCGGGTGCTGGCGGTCGAGGTGGAACCCCTGCTGGCCGCTGCGCTGCCCCGCACGCTCGCCCGGTGGCGGCCCGGGCGGGCCGCGGCCGCCGAGGTGATCGCAGCCGATGCCACGGCAGCGATCGCTGAGGTCCGGGCGGCCCAGCCGACCATGCTGGTCTCCAACCTGCCGTACAACGTCGCCGTGCCGATCGTGCTCACCGCGTTCGAGCACTATCCGAGCCTGCGCCGTGGATTGGTGATGGTGCAGGCCGAGGTCGCCGACCGGATGGTCGCCGCACCGGGCGGCAGGGTGTACGGGGTGCCGACGGTGAAACTCGCCTGGTACGCCCGGGCCCGTTTCGCCGGTCCGGTGCCGGCTGCGGTGTTCTGGCCGCGGCCGCGGGTGGAATCGAGCCTGGTGGCCATGGAACGGGTCGCCGCACCGGCCTCCATCGCCGGCCGGCAGGCCGTTTTCGCGGTCGTCGACGCCGCTTTCAGGCAGCGCCGCAAGACGTTACGGGCGGCGTTGGCGCCATGGGCGGGATCGGCCGGTGCGGCCGAGACGATCTTGCGCCGGGCCGGCGTCGACCCGGCGCTGCGGGGTGAGCGGCTGGGGCTGGAGCAGTTCGTGGCTATCGCCGATGCGTCCGAGCCACCCCTGGCTGCCAGGTGAACCGGTTTCCGTCCGCCAGGTGGCCCGCTGGGCCCCGAGGGGCCGGTTCCGGCCCCGGTGTCACGTTCAGCGCAGCACCACGGTGCTGCGCCCGTTGAGGAAAACGCGGTGCTCGGTGTGCCAGCGCACCGCCCGGGCCAGCACCTGCGTCTCCACGTCCTGGCCGGCCTCGGAGAGGTCATGCGGGGTGTAGCCGTGATGCACCCGGGTGATGTCCTGCTCGATGATCGGCCCCTCGTCCAGTTCCGGGGTGACATAGTGCGCCGTCGCGCCGATCAGCTTCACCCCACGCTCGTGCGCCTGGTGGTAGGGCCGGGCGCCCTTGAAACCGGGCAGGAACGAGTGATGAATGTTGATGACGTGCCCGGGTAGCGCGTTGGTGACCTGCTCCGACAGCACTTGCATGTACCGGGCCAGCACCACCAGGTCCACCTGGTGCAACTCCACCAGGTCGAGCAACGAACGTTCGGCGGCCAGCTTGGTGTCCGCGGACACCGGCAAGTGATGAAACGGCACCCCGTACATCGCCGCGATCGCGGACAGGTCGGTGTGGTTGGACACCACAGCCACCGGGTCGATGTTCAGCGTGCCGGCAAGGTGGCGGTGCAACAGGTCCGCCAGGCAATGCGCCGCCGTGGAGACCATGATGATCGTCCTGGTCGGGTGGGCCAGGTCGTGCACCGCCCAGCGCATCTGGAACCGTTCGGTGACCGGGCCCAGGTCGGCCTTGATAGCGCTGATGTCGACGTCGTCCGTGTCCGGCGTATCCTGCGTGTCCTGCGCGCGCATCACCTTGGCCCGGAACCGGACCCGCATGAAGAACGTCCTGGAGACCGCGTCCTCGAACTGCTGGCTTTCGGTGATGGTCACTCGGTGCGCGGCGAGTACCCCGGTCACGGCATGCACGATGCCTACCTGGTCGGGGCAGGACAGGATCAGGACGAAGTCGCGGCCGGGGCGTAGCGGTTGCCTGGCCAGGGAGTGCAGAACGGTCACCGAGGCAGTCTTTCAGGTTCACCGGCTTGCCGCGTACCGGTCGGCACGCATCGCCCTACAGTAGACGGGTGCCCGTCGATGAACAGACCACAAAGGTCGTCCACGTCCAGGTGCCGGCCAAGATCAACCTGGCCCTGCGGGTCGGGCCGACCCGAGAGGACGGCTACCACGAGTTGGCGACCGTGTTCCAGGCTGTATCGCTGTTCGACCGGGTGACTGCCAGCCATGCCCGCGGCTTCAGTCTCGACGTCGACGGTCCGGACTGCTCCGACGTGCCGACGGGCACCGGCAACCTGGCCATCCAGGCAGCGCAGGCGCTCGCCGCCCGGACCGGGCACCGCGGCGGAGTACACCTGCGGATCGACAAGCAGATCCCCGTCGCCGGCGGAATGGCCGGCGGCTCCGCGGACGCTGCCGCCGCGCTGGTGGCCTGTGATGCGTTGTGGGGCAGTCGGTTACCACCTGATGAGCTGCACCGGCTGGCGGCCGGGCTCGGCGCGGACGTGCCGTTCTGCTTGCACGGCGGCACGGTCGTGGGCACCGGCCGGGGTGACCAACTGGCTCCGGTAGCGGGGCGCGGGCAGTGGCATTGGGTCGTCGCGGTGACCGGCTTGCGGTTGTCCACTCCAGCAGTGTTCGCCGAATGCGACCGGTTGCGCGGCGGCGAACACGTCGGCGAGCCGTACGTCGCGGAAGCGCTGCTGGCGGCGCTGCGGCACAACGACCCGGCTACCTTGGCGCCCACCCTGGTGAACGACCTGCAACCGGCGGCGCTGTCCCTCCAACCGGCCCTGTGGCCCGTCCTGGACGCGGGCACCCGCTCCGGTGCACTGGCGGCAGTGGTGTGCGGGTCCGGCCCCACGACCGTGTTCCTGGTACGCGACCAGCGCCAGGCCCACACAGTGGCCCAGGAACTCCAACGGCTGGATGTGGTGGCCGCCGCCACCGTGTGCACCGGCCCGGTACCGGGGGCGCGACTGGTCGAACAGGTTGCCCGCAACCAGGACAGCTGAGGCGATGGCGCACCTGCTCAATTGCCAGAACGTCGGCGTCGTGCGCGGCGAACGGGTCGTGCTGGACAGTGTTTCGCTCGGCCTTGATGACGGCGACCGGATCGGGGTCGTCGGTCCGAACGGGGCTGGCAAGTCCACGTTGTTGGCGGTACTCGCCGGCACCCTTGCCCCCGATACCGGGCGGCGGGCGCTGTCCCGCGGGGTTCGGATCAGCCGCCTCGAACAGTTCGACGATCACAGTGATCGTCCGGTCCACGATGCTGTGTTCGGCACGACCGCCCCCGCGGCCGGTGCGCGTCCGTGGGAGGCCGACCCCGGCATGCGGGCCGTGATCGACGGGTTGCTGCCCGACATCGCAGGTCAGCCTGCAGGTGGCTGGGCAGCGGCCATGAACACCTTGTCCGGCGGCCAGCGGCGGCGGGCGGCACTGGCCGCCGCGCTGCTACGTCCGCACGACATCCTCATCCTCGACGAACCGACCAACCACCTGGACCTCGATGCGGTCACCTGGCTGGCCGGTCACCTGCGTGCGTACCGGCCACCCGCGCAGGGAGCGTTGGTGGTGGTCACCCACGACCGGTGGTTCCTCGACGAGGTCTGTGAACGTACCTGGGAGGTGGCCGAAGGCGGGGTAAACCGCTACGAGGGCGGGTATGCCGCCTACGTGCTGGCCAGGGCCGAGCGGGCCAGGATCGCCGACGCCACGGCCCGCAAGCGGAACAACCTGTTGCGCAAGGAACTTGCCTGGTTGCGGCGTGGCCCACCGGCCCGTACGTCGAAACCCAAGTTCCGCATCGACGCGGCGCAGGCGTTGATCGCCGATGAACCGCCACCGCGCGATTCCGTCGAGCTGTTGCGGACCGCAACCGCCCGGTTGGGCAAGGACGTACTGGCGTGTGACGGTGTCAGGTACACGGTGGGCAGCGGCGATAGCCGGCATGTCCTGTTCGATGGGCTGGACTGGCTCATCGGCCCGGGCGACCGGATCGCCGTGCTCGGGGCCAACGGCAGCGGCAAGACGAGCCTGCTGAACCTGCTGGCCGGCCGGTGCGCCCCCGACTCCGGTCGTGTCAAGACCGGCAAGACGGTTCGGCTGGAGATGCTTTCGCAATCGTTGGCCGAACTGGACGACGTCGCGCATCTGCGGGTGGCGCAGGTGGTCGAACAAGAACAGCGCACGGTCCAGGTGGACGGCCGGCAGGTGAGCGCCGCTTCCCTGGTGCAGCGGTTGGGATTCACCGGCGCCCGGGCTTGGACCCGGGTGCAGGAGCTATCCGGTGGTGAGCGGCGCAGGCTGCAGCTGGCCAGGTTGCTGATGCGCGAGCCCAACGTGTTGTTGATGGACGAGCCCACCAACGACCTGGACACCGACACCCTGGCTGCGATGGAGGATGTGCTGGACTCTTTCGCCGGCACCTTGGTGGTGGTGTCCCACGACCGGTACCTGCTGGACCGGCTGACCGACCGGCAAGTCGGCCTGCTCGGGGACGCCGTGGTACGTGATTTGCCGGGTGGGGTCGAGGAGTACCTGCGGCGCAAGCACACTGACGCTGCGGCCGGCGGGATGAGTGGCTCGCGCGTCACGGGCTCGCGCGAGCCTAGCGGGCCGCTCGCCGGCGGTGGGACAGCCCCCGCCACGGCGGCCCGGCAACGGCAGGCCAAGAAAGAGGCGGCCGCGCTGGAACGGCGACTGGACACGCTGTACGCCGAGCAGGCCGACCTGAACGAGCAACTCCTCGCCGCCGCCGCGGATCACGTCCGGGCAGCCGAGTTGGGGGTTCGGCTGCAGGATGTCCAGGCACAGGTCGAGGACACCGAGGCGCGGTGGCTGAGCGTCACCGAGGGGCTCTAGCCCGGACCCGGCTATGCGCTCGGCACGGCGCTGACGCTTCTGCACCCGCACCGCCTTCTGCGGGAATCCGGGAGACCGGGCGCCGCTTCGCCAGACGCTCGAAATGGCCGGCGCGAACACCCCAGGGTCGGCGCCCATCTTGTCGGCATTCC